>Ga0307512_10000028_pt1 | contig 142343 bp, 133 predicted proteins | sample 14_EM_MG_FD_200267 | JGI IMG/M metagenome (GOLD analysis project Ga0307512, IMG submission 200267) | Populus trichocarpa ectomycorrhiza microbial communities from riparian zone in the Pacific Northwest, United States - 14_EM | ecosystem: Host-associated > Plants > Roots > Unclassified... | reverse complement strand
CTTAGAGGCCGTGATCATGCAAACTTGGAGGCCATAATCGAGCGAGTTTGGATATACACTTGGAGGCTGTGATTGAGCGAGTTTGGAGATGCACTTGGAGGCCGTGATCGTGCGAAATTGGAGGCCGTAATCGAGCGAGTTTGGATATGCACTTGGAGGGTGTGATCGAGTGAGATTGGACAAGCACTTGGAGGCGGTTGATGGACTGCGCGCCCGGTGCTGAGACTCTATACATCAGTTAGTTAACTCGCAACCATGGGAATGTGACAAGGTGACTTTACTTTTCAGCTCTCATAGAGAGCTGGCTGATGGCGGTCGATCATGTAGGGAGGCACGCCGGAAGCTGACGCGACATTCAGGGGTCAACTCGTAATCATGAGAATGAAGGGAAGACAATCAATCTTCGGTGGATGCTGTACTCGGTGTATGCTGTACTTGGTGTATGCTGTACTCGGTCTATGCTGTACTCGGTGTCAACTAATGATCATGCCATGGAGAGATTGAGAGGGATGACTGAACTTTGTGTTCTGCGATGGTGGTTGAGATGTGGATGAGAAAGAGAGAGATGTGGGATGAAGATGAGAACGATGTGGAGGATACGAGCGGAGATGAGACATCAGGGGTACGACTTGCCTGATTGGGTTGGGAAGACCTCGTATCGGTGTTATTACACGCCGGATCGGGACTTGTACCTGCCGTATCGGGGATGGTAAATTGACTCGCACACAAAATTCTCTTAAGTCCCAGTTTCTCATGATGATTTGTCCCACCTCCTCTACCATCACCTGAGAACACGAAGTTAAGTCATTCCTCTCTATCTCTCCATGCCATGATCCAGAGTCAACCTGGCTCGAGGAGCATAGGATGAGGGTGAAAAGATATGATACTACGTGGCCGCTAGGATTCAGGCAATTGCGTGGATCCACGAAATCGTGGAAAGAGCGAGTGAGATCAAACGATGGGAACGATAGAGTGTGTATTTCATATAATGCGCTGATGTCTTTCTACTCCGGGGTCTGCATTGCAATCCCGATGCAAGTGTGTACCCAATGAACGCATTCCGACGTAGTGTCACAGTTGGCCACAACGCTAGAGTGTTTGTTTAAAATAGGAGACCAACAGAGCGCGTCCACTCTGACCGAGCCATTCCGCCCGGACGGAACTGTTTTTTGTTGATGCCCATAAGAGTATGATATTTTAAGTACTCTACAATGTATCCGGAGTTGAGGATTATACATTGCAAAAAAATGTTGACTCATATGAATGAGTTTGGAGTGGCAGCAGTGGGAAGACAACTTCTGTTGAATCCATTTGGGCCAAAAGACTTGCGCAGAACACTGCAGGCGAAGAAGTTGCTTCTGCGTCAGTTGCCAGCTACACTATTATAAGGAACAGAGTCCAGTGGTACTTTGCCAAAGTTGCAATTTCTTGTCGGAGTATTACGGATATAAAGATTTAGCCTGGATTAACCGAAGGGATTCATACATTTCACAAAGGAGTTGTATTGATCATTGTTTCTTTGAGAAATGCCTACATAAGGACGAAGTGTCAATCGAACCTAATGGAGTCAATTATCCGCCAGATTATAGTCACGTGATCCAAGGTGGTGACTCCCAGAAGACGATTGACGTTCAACAGCAAGGCGCTAGCACCCAGCAGCTCGAGGATAGAGAAGCCTCGATCACCTGTGGCAAGGGTTATCCCAGAATGGTACCAAGAATATCAAAGAAGGATCGAAGTGGCCTGAAATGATTACTTACTACTCGAAGATCAAGAAGAGCCAGAGGAGGCAATAAGCGGCAAGGGCGAAGTAGTAATGAAACACGCAGACTCCGACTTGGTGCAGCAGCAATTGCTGGAACTCGCTCAACAGGTTGTCCATGTTATACAGGCATGAGCTGCACAGAAGGACATTCTGGAGCAAGAATTCGATTCGCTCAAAAATGGAATGCTAATTATGGAAAGTCTGATGCAGACTGAAAATATTAGAATTGATTCCAAGGTTTCCAGAGTCGGTTCAATAATGCAGTTCCAGCAAGCAATGTCGCAGGAAATTTGTTCAGGCATACACATCCTAGAAGGAGAGGATAATCAAAGAGTGAGCAACGCTACAGATCTATTTGCCGGAATACACTGAGAACAAGAAGCGATGAGCAAGAGAACCAGCAATAACACCCTGCAAATGGTGGCTGTTATGAACTCAATCAATGGAATCCAAAAGACATTGGTGGGGGTTACTCTCAGAATCGACGAAGTTGATAAAACACTAGTGACTATTACCATTGCATTGAAAGATATACCATCAAGATGAGAGTTACACCAACATCATGATCTAATGGCAGATCAGTTAGCCCAGGTAGAGAAAATTACTACTGGCTGAACTACGGGTATAGAGGCATATAAAGTCTCTGAGTCTATGCCTTTTCGCGCCGAACATGCTGGACATTCCGGAACTCAGCCTCATGTACATCCTGAGAGAAGAAAGGCCCCTCCATCAATATCAGAATCTTGCCTCAGGGAAACCAAAAGTGAGGAGTCCCGGAGAGGAGTTCCGAGAGCAGGGGCAGAAAGTAATGAATCAGCCGATGGAGCGGCCGGTGGAGCAGCCGGTGGAGCAGCCAAAGGAATAGGCGGAGGTGGAAATGAAGGAGACCCACCGCCACCGGGAGACCCACCGTCATCCGACCATGGAGGAGCTGGAGGAAGGCAAATGTTGAGATGACAAACGCGAATTAAGGAATCAGAATTTGCCAAACGAATCAACATTTGAGAATCCAAGCAATTCGAAGCAAACACCTGCGGATGATTTCGATAGTTGGTGGATATTAGTACAGGTCTTTTTCGAGGACCAACAAGAGTAGTTCCCCAAAGATGAAAGAACTATCGATTGGATAGGATCCTTAATGGATTAATATGCTGCGGCATGGCATATCCAGTGGCTGAAGGGAACTCTGATTGGGTTACATCCTAAGTCAATGACTAGATATAGAAATGCTCTTGCGCTTAGGTTCCAGGACCGAGATGCCAAGGATGAGGCATATCCCGAGCTGGAGGAGGTCTGGTACGAGGGATGGAGCAGAGATAAGTTCACCACGATCCAAATGCACAACGATTTAACATTGGTGACAGGTGCCACATTCAACAAGTTTCTCCTGGAACAACTTCCCCAGAAAATTCTTGTATTTATGCATCGAGTGGATCTGACCGGAAAAACAGACAAAGAAATCATTACTATTATTAGGAATGCCAGAAGAATGGCAGAAAAATGGGATGCAGCCAGAAAGAATCTTGGCCTTAAGGTATCGCTTGAATCCAATCAGATATCTGAAAAGAAATACGGATTTCAGGAAATGTAATCCTTCCAGAAGGAATGAAAATGTAAGGACAAAAACAAAAAGGATCGGTTCAAAAAGAAAGACCGGAAGGAGCAAAAAAGTCATAAGGAAACTGATGAAATTGTATCTTCAGAGTTAGAAGGAGGGAAGGCTGCGGGAGAATGCTTACGATGTGCCTGGCTTTCCGACAGGAAACGAAGCCATCAAGTTAAGGACTGCAAGAGGCCAATTATGTTTGATAAAGGAACTGCAAGCTATTCAAATGCAAAAGAATACCAGAAAATGAAAATAGCCGGTATGCAAATGGATAGCAATGATAGTGAGGCAGACAGTGATTCGGAGGAGGAGGAGGACAGTATCGATGAATCGGAGGATGATGATTCTGACAAGTCAGAATCTGAAGGTAAGGAATTTTATAATTTGGAAGAAGAAAATAGGGAGCATAATGAGGAAAGGAATTGGTGGGATTCAGATTCGGCGTCAGTTTAATTGGAAAGCCACATCAAGTTTTGAGGTGGAAAATTAATGTTTCAAAATACCTAACGAAAGTTAGGAAGACAGTTTTCTTTTATTTTTTATTATTCCCTCTGAGGATGACCGGAAGGTGAAAACTGCTGGTCAGTAAGGGAATACGACACTATTACAATCATATCCAACAATATACCTTACAATATACACTACAAATCCATCATTCTTCACGATATACATCTTTTTTACCTGTTCTGGTAATGCTATTGTTGCAAGGATAGCAACGTCTAAAAGCGAAGCGTCAGAGCCTCTACAATGGCATCCTCCAAAACTCAATATTTCTACTGATTTCATTTATTATCAATCAGCATCTACACCAAAAATGAAGAAAGTATCTTCCACAAAAATCGGCAAGTGACCTATATATTAGTTTTGTATCGATTTAATGGACCATACTTTCCGTTAAGTTCCATCCTCGATCTGGGAAGCACATCCTTCATCATATCACCAGAAGCAGCTAAAGCTTTCTGTATACCAGTGGTTAAGAGAATAAGACCTATACGAACCAAGGATGTTTCGGGAAAGGAAATATCTACTGAGGGATTGTTTACAGTTCCACTTGGGCAATCCTGTGGTAAACATAGATTCTATGATGAGGAGAATCAGGCGTTCAAAGTATCAAAAACTGCAGGAGATTAAGACTCACTGATACCGGCGTGATATGTGAACAAACATAAGGCCCGAGCAACCACGGCCAGTCATCTCTATTTTCTGCATTGTTCGAATAGTTGCTACGGACATGGAAATATACATCCCGAATATTCCGTATCTCATGATAGGAGGGTGTCGTTAAGCGATAAAGCTATTCATATCGGAGGAAAGGTTAAGAATAATCCATCTATTCTTCAAAAATTGCCACCCCAATACCATAAGTATATGGGTGTATTTGATCCGGAAAAATCAGAAACATTACCGGATATAAGGGGCTGCGATCATAGAATCGAGCTATTAGGTTCCCAAGGCAAGTTATGAATAGGATCTATCTATCAATTGACTCAGGAGGTGGAGAAACTGTGAATTGAGTATCTCGATAAGATGTTTGAAGAAGGCAAGATCTGTGTATCCACTACTATGGTGGTGAGCCCGATATTGTTCGTACTGAAACCAAATGGCCAGGGGCTCCGATTTTGTATCGATTATAGGCATCTAAATAACTATACGAAGAAAGACAGGACGCCCTTACCAATAATGGAGGAACTCCAGTCTAAACTAAGAGGAGCAAAGCATAGCACTAAGGTCAATCTCAAATCCGAATTCTGTTTGGTTAATATAGCTTTGGGAGATGAAAAGTTTACGGCCTTTCGTACCAAGTTTGGATTGTACGAGTACTTGGTAATGCCATTTGGTTTATGCAATGCACCAGCGACTTTTCTGAGAGAGATTAATAGAATCCTACGTCTGTTACCGGGAATTGAATTGGTAATTAACACGGAAACCAGTAGCGATGAGCATGATGGAATGGTAGTGTTGGCGTACGTCGATGACATATTAATAGCGACCAAGGGGTCATTGGAACAACACCACAAACAAGTTTCGAAAGGTCTTCATCTACTATTGCACAATAAAATGTGCATGGAAATCGATAAGTGAATTTTTGACGCAACAGAAACTACGTTTCTAGGACGTGTGGTAAGCCGGAACGTCTTACGAATGGATCCCGAAAAAGGTAGATCAATCGTTGATTGGCCTCGAGCAAAGTCAAGAATGGAGGTACAATTATTATTAGCACTAAGGAATTTAGATCTCCGGTTTATTCGTCACTTCTCAGGAATAGTTTCACCAACCACCGATCTACTGGGACAGGAAGTTAATTTTGCCTGGGGAGACGTGCAGGAGGCAGTTTTGCTGAAAATAACTATTTAGTTTACTTCTGGGAAAACTCCCATACTCGGGCATTACAATCCCCATGGACCAGCACTTCTGGAGACAGATGCATCAGATTTCGCTATCGCAGGCATCTTATCTCAGAAGTTTGAAGATGGCAGGATTTATCCAGTGTTTTGTGTCAAGGAAGTTGAATCCAGTGTAATTAAATTACGATGTTTATGATAAAGAAATGCTAGCAGTGGTTCATTAGTTGAATGAAATCCGACATTTTCTGCAGGGTGCGATTCATAAGACGTCAATTTATTCCGATCATCAAAATCTGACGTACTTTAAGACTGCTGTTCTCCTTGACCCGAATCAGGCCAGATTCGCAGAGCAGTTCAAGCAGTACAATTTTGAATTGCTCTACCGAAAAGGCACATTGAATGCCAAAGCAGATACACTGTCTAGGTGCCCCGCATTCACCTCTAAAGAAGGGGGTACCACTTCAGCAATGAATCACACCATGTTACGAAAAGAGCAAGGGCTAGAAGTTGGAGCTATGCAATACGATAATGATGATGTCGAAGCAGTTCAGCTGTCGGCGCTGCATATCGAGGCCTCACTACCAGAGGCAAAGGCAAGGATTCAGGTAAAAGCTATGCTTAATAATAATTACCAAGATATTTGCAAGCAAATAGCTAATCAAGGAAATGTCGATAAGGGGTATGAGTTCAAAGCAACTTTGCTATGCTAAAAGAATAGGATTTATGTCACAGACGGAATGGGACCAAGAGTGATCAAATTGAAGCATGATTCAAAGTTGGCGGGGCATTTCGGAACAGAGTGAACGTTAGAATTAATCTCTAGAAATTTATATTGGCCTAAGATGGTGCGAGATATACGGACGTATTGCAACGAATGAGACAGATGTCAAAGAAGCAAAGCACCCAGACATGCGATACATGGGTTCCTTCATCCACTTGAATTACCATGCACACCATGGACGCATAATAGTACGGATTGTAGGACAGGCATATCAGTATCCGAAGGAGACACAGTCATTCTGGTGGTAGTGGACTGGTATTTGGAGATGGCACATTTTATACTGCTCAAGAAAAAGGATTCGCCAAAAGTAGCCAGGTCATAGTTGGATAACGTATGGAAGTATCATGGCTTGCTGCAGGACATGGTCTCAGACAGGGATTCCACGTTTACGGGAAGTTTTTTCACTGATTTATATTCCCCTCTGGGAATTCAACGAAACATGTCAACAGCCAACTCTCCGCAATCTGACAGCCAGACGGAACGAATCAATCAAGCAATAGAATAATACCTACGTTCCTACTGCCACTACGTGCACAATGATTGGGCTTCAATGTTAGCAATGGCCGAGTATGCTTATATTAATTCCAACTATTTGTCAACTAAGATTTTGCCATTGTATGCCAATTACAGCTTTGAACCTCGAACAAATTGGCCAACAGAGATCCAGTTCAACAATCCAGATTTGGAATTATACCGTCAGTATATGAATGAAGCTCATAAGAAGCGTAAAGAGAGATTAGAAGAGATGATGGGAAGGATGTGGAAATATTGCGACAAGAAGAGGAAAATCTTTGAACCTTTTGACAATGGAGAATTAATTATGCTTAACGGAAGGAATATTTGAACGAAGCATCGATGAAATAAACTCGAAGATACACTGCTCGGCCCGTTCGAAGTTATTTCAGTAGGAAGCCATCTCAGTTATCGCAAACTCAAGTTACCAGACTCTTGGAAGAGTCATTGAGTAGTCAACATCGGTCTACTGGAACGTTACAAAGAGACGGACCCCAAGAAACAGGTAATGGAGAACACAGCTGATGGCAACAACTGGGTGATGGAATCGATAATTGTAAGCAGACCTTCGGAGGATAATCCACCACATCATGTGTTTTCTGTGCAGTGGAAGGATTTAACGCATGAGAAAGATAGGTGTGAAACCTATGATAATGTGGGAGCGAGCAATTTTAGATTGCTCGAGGAATAATGTAAAAAGAACTCAAGAGTAGAAACAGTCGGAAGTATTATCAAAGGAAAAAGGAGAAAGGTATTGAAAAAATAAGAATATAAAATTGTTGTTATACTTTGTATGGAGTTATGGGTGTTTGATTATTATGTTGCTTTTTTGTTTTGACGGAGCACCGTTGAGGCCACCGGTCCTAGAGATGGGTGCGATGTTAGGGGCTGTCTCCTGATAGCGATAATAATACTTGATTATGGATACCAGATGCATATATATCTACGATATGCAAAACACCTATGGATGTATTAGCTGAGTTGTCAGTGATATGCTCATTAGCAGGTGTCCATAGTAGTTGCGCGAAGTGTGGGAACTTCATTCACTCCTGGATACTTTGCAGGCGATGCATAGTTATTACGCATGGCAGTTAATAGTCAATATGCAATTATGAGGACTCTTCACCCCTACCTGTAATGGCCCCGGATACGGTGGAGTAAGTCCTAGTTGGAGGACAGTCTCGACCTTAGCATGACGTAACTGAAGGAATCATGACGTAGGCTTATGGCCTGGAGCGAGCACTATTGATTGGCTTGAGTAGTCTGGATTCCAACCTAATCTCTTATCGAATATCAGCTTACGGGTCAATAATGGACGATGGCATAGTCTCGGTTAGTCACCGATTATTTGTATCACACAATTCAATAACTCCTGTGCGTGAGGGATTTAAGAGGCGATAAGCTTCACCAACTTGGTTAGTGGGAGTTCCAACTACCGACTGATACGAATGCGGGGAGTCTACATCAAGTCTGGCATTGTGGTCAATGGAAGGCTTGCTTCTCAGGAGCGGAATGCTTTCAAACCCCATTGCTCACACACGAAAATGATAGGGGAAGCGTTTGTGGTTGTAGTAGCTCGGTGTGGGGGCCTGGGAGTTTGCTCCAGAGAGACAGCATTGTCCCGAGAAGAAGTGAAGCAAGCAAGCAGCATGTCACATTCAACCTGGAGCACCAAAGATGACCTTACAATATTATTAAGAATTCTATCTATCTCCACCTTCATCATTACCTCTTTGATAAATACCTGTGAATGGGCATTCGATGTCTGGATATCTTTACACACCAGCCGAGTACGCACTGCCACAGATAGTCGAGTCTCTCGGGAAATTACTCCTTCTGTTGGAAGAGGCCCATTCAACCCACACGTACCAGGTGGTTTTTCATTTCTGCGAACTCGAGAATATTGATTACCCGGTGCCCAGATATCCGAACACAAGCGCTTTAACATTCGAGGAGTTCTCCAAAGTGTGGTTATAGAACGGCGAGGTTTAATCTTCATCCATTTGGGAGACGAACATTGGAGGCGATTTGATTTGGCAGCTCTGGCAACGAGAGGGCAAGAGGTTGAGTGTCAGCAAAAACTGAGGAGAGAAAGAAAAAACTAGATATGCGGCTGCACTTAGTCAATAAATGTTGTATTGATGATTGGGACTACAAACCCCCGTGACATAATCATAGTACCAGATGTACTCGTACCCGTATGTTGGCTACATCACTGTCAGCATCAAAGCTTCCACACACTTTGAGCCTTGTAGTAGCCAAAGCTTCCATAGAGGTAGAGCCTTCTATTGCCCAGTGCTTCCATAAACTCAGAGTTTTGCATCGGCCAAAAGCTTCCTGCTGAAGTCTCCACTCCTCCGGCATGCATGATTCAGAGACTCGTTGAGTTGCAGACGGCACGCACCGGCAGGCGTGAGCCAGGTTGTGTGTGGCGAGCAGTATTTGGTGGGTGGTGTGTGGCATATGGCAGTGGCTGGCAGTGTGGTGAAATGGCGGCGCTAGAAGGCAGAGAGCCCATCATCAACACGCCGCGGCACCTCTCCTGGCATTGCAAAAGGACGTTGTCAGAAACAGTGGTTCCGGCTCGAGGAGCATTGGAAGAGGGGGAGAAGATATGATACTACCCAGCAGTGAGTATCCATGCAATCGCAGACGGAGTGCGTGAGATCAAAAGCTGGCAACAATAGTGTGTGTAACTCGTTGTATAATGAGATGAGATGATATGATGAAATGCGATGCAAGCTGAGATACAAGATGAGAATATAGTCTATCTACCCTGGTGCCTCCCGAATATATACTCCCGTGTCACGGCCCATCTCCATCACCCATGCATCTCCGTATCCTGCCATCGCCCAGCCCATCTTCGTCATCCCGGCATCTCCGCACACCCGCCGTCGCTCAGTACTCTGCCAAGCTGGGTGGAGGCGGTGTTCGTGAGACAGGGATTTTCCGACCTCAGTGGGCGGCTGAAATCATAACTTTGGTTGATACCATAGTGTGAACCTTATCTCTATTGCACCCACCCAGACGAGATCTCACGATGCCACACAGCCATGTTGTTGACAATTCCAGCCTGAGATTCCTCAGGAAAGGTGGATAGTTGGATTTTGGAGAGAGCAGATCTCCGACTCAGATTTTCTAGTGGAATCTACTGCTTGCTTCTCACCCATTGTGGGCGTAAGTGTACGCATTTGGGGCTGATGGTGATGATGGCGATGGTGATGATGGCGATGATGAAGCTGTCAGTTATGGTGATCTTCGTCCCAGAAGCACTTAGACAAGTAGGTTGGGTACATCAACGTTAGCATCAAAGCTTCCGCAAACTTAGAGCTTTCTTGTAGCCGAAGCTTCCACAGACTTAGAAACTTCGATTAGCCAAAGCTTCCATACACTCAGAGTTTGCCATCGGCCAAAAGCTTGCGGTGGACAACTCTACCCCTCCCGAAGCTTGGCTCTCTCAATCAGGCTCTCATTCAGGCTCTCAGGTAGGCTCTATAGCAGCCTTTCATTCGCCAGTCGCCTCTCATGCAGACTCGCAACTATAGTGTTTACAGTACCAGTATAACAGCGAAGAGCAACAAAGATAAGCATAGGTCCATCTCTGGCTGGCAGCATTATATAGTGCAATAGGACAAAGCGCACATCTGTATGAATCGACTATAGATGACTACCGGCTGCTCGATGCGCAGGGTTCCACGGAAAGCTTGCTAGGACGTGAGCGTGCGCCTGTGTGTGTGTAGCACAGCCTATAGACATTTTGCACTTTTGCTGATGTGCCAATTGGGGTAATGATCGATATTGATGTGCCATATTGTCAGAATTGGGTTGGTCATCAGCAGGTTGTCTAGCAGGCCTGTCTGTAAATTGATATAATGCTCTTGCTTTGCTGTTTGATAATAGTATTTGATCAAAATCACTTCAATAACATCCAGAAATACCATTTCAATCGCTTTGCAGGTTGTGAAATTGGTTATTTTGGAATCGATAACTTTCCTTCTTTGTTTTGTATTTAGAAGTTCTAATGTGGTCAATAGTTCTGTCATGATCTCATACCTCTGCGCAACGCCTTGATTACCCAATGTACCAGACTATACATTGTTGACACTCAGTTGACACTCATATTCAGAATGGGGCAATGACCGTGTTGCTTCCTGTTTCGCCTATAAAGGCAGCCATAACATACATTATGCTTAACCACTACTAGATCGCTTTGACATTACCTGACTTGGAAGACTAAAAATTGTTGATGCTCCTTTGACACTCATTTTCAAGATAGGGTAACATACATCTCACACATTGTTTTGCCTGAAAAGGCTGCCAATACATCGTATATGAATTATCACCACAATTCAACACTTATATAGTCCCAGATGCAAAGGCAAATATTGTTGACGCTCGGTTGACGCTCATTTTCTCAATGGGGCACTGAGTGTGTCACTTATTGTTTGGCCTATGAATCCTGCCAATGCAATTGTTATGCTACACTGTGATTAAATTACTTTACAATTACCTTGATTACAAGACCAGAAATCTTTGATGCTCCATTGACTCCCATTATCAAGATGAGGTAGGGTGCGTGTTGATGTAATTTTGTCCTATAAAAGCAGCCACTACTTCGATCATGTATAACCACAACCAAATCAATTTTCAATTACCAGGCTTAGATGACCAAAGATTGTTGACACTCAGTTGACGCTCACTTTTCCATGGGCATATGGACAAAATATGCAATCAATCGATTTTGCATAGTCTATCATTCACATTGTTTTGGCAGCCTTTCTAATGTTTTCATTGACTTTCTCCTTGATCACTACATTGTTCTTTAATGATACATATAAATATATGTTTTAAAATATACTTTACAGTGTCCACTGATTGTAGATAATAATACACTCCAAATTCCCCTTCCTTTCCATCAATGCTCATCATCACTTGCAGGTTTGCTCAATAGGCTGCTCTGATCTTCACAATGGATGTTAGCTGGAATACCACACAGCAGATAGTGTACTAACCAGTGGATGATCCTTCATCAGTCAGCATATGTGGATTAAAATCCGTATCGTGCTGGCTATCCTGGGCATGTGTATCAGGAGTGAAAAATTCTGAGGGAGGAAGACACATATGTGAATACACATATCCGGTCAGCAAATTGATGATTTGGGAACGTTGAGCTACAGCAGTGTTGCCGGGTAGCTTGGGTGGTGTTCCGGGCATAGGTGGCGGTCCGAGCAGAGGTGGTGTTCCAGGCACATCCGCAAAAGTGCAAATTGACTTTAGGCTGCGCTACGCACGCATGCGCACACGCGCAGATCATAGCAAGCTGCCGGTGGACCCCTGTGCGACGCGCAGCCTATAGTCAGCTATAGTCGATTCATAGAGATGTGCGGGTGGGACTATGGAACTATACGGCTGCCAGCCAGAGATGGACCTGACCTGTCATTACTGCCTGCAGTCTTCGCCGTGATACCGGTACTGTACACACAATCGCCGCGAGTCCACATGAGAGCCCGCTGGCGATTGAGAGCCTGCTCGAGAGCCTGCTTGAAAGCCTGCTCGATAGCCTGCTTGAGAGCCTGCATGAGAGCCTGCTTGAGGGAGCCGCATTTGAGAGAGCCCCGCTTCGGGAGGAGTAGAGTTTTCCACGGGAAGCTTTTGGCCGATGGAAAACTCTGAGTTTGTGGAAGCTTTGGCTAATGGATGGCCCATAGTCTGTGGAAGCTTTGGCTAACGGAAGGCTCTAGGTCTGTGGAAACTTTGGCTAATAGAAGGCTCTAAGTTTGTGGAAGCCTCGATGCTGACGTTGATGTAGCCAACCTACTTGTCCAAGTGCTTCTGGCACTATCATGACCATCACCATCACCATCACCGTCACCATCACCATCACCATCATCACCATCAGCCCCAGACTGAATGCGCAGAAATACACCCACAATCGATGGGAAACGAGCAGCAGATTCTGGTGGAACATCTGAGTCAGAGATCTGCTCTCCCCAAGATCCAATTGTCTTCCTTTCTTGCAGAATCTAAGGCTGCAATTGTAAACACCATCACCATGAGGCATCGTGAGATCTCGTCGCGGTGGCCATGCTAAAGATAAGGTTCAGAGCATGATGTCAACTGACGTCATGATATCGGCCACCATAGTCAAGTGAGATTGGGACTGTCTTACTTAAGAGTGTCGTTGGGAGCCTAGAGCCGAAGAGTGTACTTGAGACTGACCCAGAGGTGTCCTTGGGAGCGTACTCGGAAGGGTACGTGGGAGTGTCTTGAGAGTCAGTCGGAGGTGTGCTTGGGAGCGTACTCGGAGGTGTACCTGGGAGTGTCTCTGAGAGCATACCTGGGAGCGTACAGTCAAGCAGGCTAGGAGTGTGCAATCGACTGCAATCAGGAGTGTACTTGGGAGCGTGAAATGAAGTGCATCTGGCGGCTTGCTTTCAAGTATGTTGTATGCAGCGTGATATATCGTATTCAGTGCACAAAATCGCATCCAGCACTCAAATTCGCATGCGTACTATAGCAATCTAGTCAATGCGTAGGTCCATAGGATCTCAGAGTGCCACATGTCAAATATGCTATGAATTACCGTCCCAAATATAGCTTCTCTATGAGTTACACGTCGCGTAAGGTCATTTTTCCCGGTGCAGATGTGGCGTTGGCTCGGGAGTTGGCTATCTCCCTCAGTAGCGTGGAGGTGCACCTGTTCCCTTACATCTCCAGCATGTCTGCGGATATTTAGTGGTGCCATTTTCGCAAGGAAGGCAACCGTCTGTGTGGTAATGACGAAGCATGGCTGGGGGTTGTTCTATCACAGCCTTCACCTTTTTACTCCCCGGAAAATTAATGCCCGGCTTCTTCTCTCCTTGGACTTTGGTGTGAGGTTTCTTGATCAGATATTGCATTTCCTCTATTGTGGCACACGAAAACCCGGCTTTGGCCATTTTTGCCATAATCAAGGGCATGTGCATTTCGGACTGTTCCAGTTGTACACAACCTTCTTGCCTTGCCATTGTAGCAGATATGATGAAAACCTACAAGAAATTGGTTGCAGCTTCTAACAATGAGATTCGGCTTTTACATTAACCATATACACTTTCGTAGCCTCCCCTAAGGTGATTAAAGCCTGCTGTGTCGACTGCTGGGGATGCTTATCATGAAATTCATCCCCGACGATCCCACAGCGGACAACACCATGATGATTGATTTCGCGGACTGTGTGGACACATGCCTTTGTCGATGATGGAGGGCTCCCATTGCGGGCATCCATAACATGGTCACGTACCTCTCTACCTACCACCACTGTATGTTGTACAGTTGATTAACTGCCGTTCCCCACTATATGGATATACTCAAATCCAATTGCATGCTAGTTCCAATTCTTGATGCTTCTGGTCTTAGACATGATTGTTCAATGTGCATCCAGGGTTATATTTCTGGTGGTTGCATTGGCAGCGTCATGGTGGACTAACTGGTGTCTGCTTTCTTGGAGTGTGCCAATGAGTGACACATTGGATCAAACCCCCGTCGGTCAGCTCGATTCGGATCCGGGCTCCCCTGCCTGAGAAGTTTTTGTGTCCATGATGTGGTGGTGTGGAATAGGAGAGGAAGATGATAATGAAAAGAAGTGGGACGTCCTGCGCAATATATTGTTAGCTTCATGTCAGAATGGAATAAGTAGCAGCCAAGTTGTACATTATACTCAAGATGAATCCAGCTGCGTATGGAAGTTTCATGGGTTTGGCCATGTCCTGTGATTTACACTTTGTCTGTCCGATGATCATTGTTTGTTTCCACGGATATCTTGAGGTGTAGGATAGTCGAAATCTCATCATTGTCAGATATCAATGGGACATGTTTCGACAGACAGGATGTCTCCTGATGTTTGGCTCAACAAATCTCCGGGATGATACATGAAACTGATGATCTCAATCAAGTCATGTTGTACGATCAGCCCAACTATTCACATTTTATTGACAGTCAAACGCCAGATTTTGCTCTGTTCAAGATGATTCAACGTACCAACCTTGACACAAAGATGCAGCTTGCCTCCATACTACCCATATCTTTCAACATCAAACATCTTGCCCAACATCAAAGTCAACACAAACTACAATGCTCAAGGAACCGACATAGGACTTTTTGCCACTTCCGGGGGGAAAATACGGCAAATTGAAAAAGTGGTCCACACGACAATGTCATCATGTGAATGAAGGCACCAACAGCTTGGAAGCAGAAAGATTCCAAGCCAAGGGGGCATTGGGCAGCTTGTGATCCAAAAAGAAGCTTCCGGCAGAGAAGCAACAACAAACATGGTTCTTAAGCAATGAAGAGATAGAGAAGTGGACCAAGGATTATGTTGTGTTGGAAACCACTGGGGCAAGAAAGTGAGTTGCAGATGCATGGGCAGTGATTAGGCAGGAGCAGGAAGATATGGTGACAGCTGAAAACACGGGATTGACGACCAGAGAGCCAGAAACACCGTACTATGCCATGTTGGTTGCTCACCCAGACTGTCTGAGCGATCTTGCAAGTTCCGACAATGAGGAAGATGGGGAAGATCAGGATCATGCAGACGCAGAGCAGGACAAGCTGAACGAAGATGATGAACCCAGCTGAGTGATGGGCATGATCTCCAAAACTGAACTGCAGCGCATACAGAGGTTTAGGCTGAACGAGGGGATTCTTGACGAAGTGACACAACTGGGATGGCGGGACACAGCCGACTGCTTGCCTCAAAGAGACACAATGTACGGCACATCCGAAATGAATGGTCTGGCAGTCGTTGAACCGCGAATGGATGATGATGCAGCTTCACCTGCGCCGACAACATTTCGAATGCAGATGAACTATCTTGACAATGTCTCCGGAATATTGCCAATGACGCGTGGGAATTTTTGATCTGGAAATAGTCATCTTAGGCGAGGTTAATGGAAGTCGCGGTCAATGTTGAGTATATCCGGTCTTCCACCGGCCGCAGTGCCAGAGTCAGCACTCTATCTAAATGCGAAGTCTGTTGCACTCGTAAGCTTTTCCCATGCATATAGCCAACACAGTAAATCGCTATATAGATATCGGACGAGGACGAGGACATGTTGACGGCTCATCTATCATCGGAGGATTAGATAGGTAAATGGTTATCCTTGACATCATATTTCGGTGAGAAGCAATTTGTATACCAATTTTGCTGTGTGTCCACTGTTTGTTGATTTCGGTGACCAAGTGTTGAGACATCATAATTTGTCTATGCAAGTGCAAGGGTTCAATGCACCCAGAAAAAAGTCTAGAACCCATATCAGGTTATTAGACGGCCAATAAGCTTGATTTTTGTCTGCCAATTCCTGTTAAGTCAGAAAGCAAAAGCTAAGTTAGGAACAAAATATACTAACCAAATTCAAGTGAGTGATATCATAGAAGTTATAGAAAGAGCGGTCCTTGCCTAATACGGATCAGTCTGAATGATGAGTAGTGTTAGCAACGGGTCCGGGTAACCCGCCAGTGGTCCAGGTTCGGACTGCTAAAACGATTCGGTACAGTTCCAAACCTGTCCAAAAACCGGCCCCACTGCACCTTGGTGGGCGAAACGCGGACCCATACCCGTCAACCCTCGGGTCTTGGCGGGTTTGGCTAGACCCGGCTGTTCCAATCTCCGGTTCTGGTATTCGGTTCTTTCCATTAATCGTCTCTTTCAGATATCCTATTGCTAATCGCAAAATATCGACATTGGTATATCGTTGTCCTTTTCTGATGTATTGGCCGCCTTTATGATTGAAAACAAGCAAGAACCACTCCCTGCCCCATCCTGACAATGACAGTCAACGGCGAGTCGATGATTTTTGGTCTTCCACCTTGGGTAATCTGAGTGGCAATTGGTTGTAGATGTTCATAAATGACGTATTGGCTGCCTTTATATGCAAAACAATATGTGACACACTCCCTGCCCCATTCTGAAAATGAGTGTCAATGGAGCATCAACGATTTTTGGTCTTGCATCTTGGGTAATCTAATTGGCGAATGATCGGAGACATCTATATACCGGGAATTGGCAGTCTTTATAGGCATATAACAAGTAACCTTCCCAAGACAGTCTCCCGGACAACCACAATTTATTTCATTTTCAAAGATGCAACCCAGTGATACCGAGCGTTTCAGCCTATAAAACTGGTCACAACTGTGTATATAGCCATTAACGGCCACATGGTCCTGTGATTAACCGTAATGCGAAGGCAATAATTGTGGACACTCCGTGGACGCTCGTTTTCATGATCGGGCAGGGAGTGTGTTGTATTCCTTTTGGCCTATAAAGGCGGCCAATACTCTCAGTATGCATCAAGATGGCCAAGTCTCTGATTAATTACCTGACTTACAAGACCAGAAGTCGTTGACGCGCTGTTGACGCTCAGTTTAAGAATCCGGCAGCAAGCGTATTGATTTCTCTTCTGCCTATAAAGGCAGCCTCTATGTCATTTGTGCATCCCTGCGACCAATCACCATGCACAGTAACCATGATGCTAAGCCAAACATTGTTGACGCTCCTTTGACACTCATTTTGCCAAGGGCGTATCCGTAATATAGAACCATTCACTTTGGCACAGTATATCAATAATGGTCTTTTGGCAGCCGTTCTGTGCTATTCATGTACATTATCCTTTATCATTACATCGTTTTTAATGATGCATATAAATATACCTCTTAAAATATACTTTAAAGTGTCCGCTAATTGGAGATAATGATAATACTCAAAATTCCGGTTCTCTTGAGTCAACTCTCGTCTTCGCTGTCAGACTCACTCAAACGCCTCCCCTCGTCATCAAAATGGCTGTCAGCTGCATGACCACGCAGCTGATAGTGTACTAAGCTGTGCATGGACCATCATGAGTCAGCAGATCTGGAATAAAATCTTGATGGCGCTAGCGATTCTTGGCAAAAATCGAGCGTTCGGAAGCGGAGTATGTATATGCCGATATGTGGGTGGCATACATTCTGTTTCGGATCTCTCTTTGTTATTAGATACAGAGGTGGCGATTCAGGCCGAGGTGGCGCCGGTCTGGGTGGTGATGCCCCCTTGCCTTTCCGCCTCCAGCGTGTCAGTGGATTTATTGCGGTGCCATTGTGGGAAGGAAGGCAGCCGTCCGTTTGATTTTCGCAAATCATTGCCATGTGTCTTTTGATCGCAGCATTCACCTTGGTATGCCAGGGTAACTCAACACCTCGCTTCTTCTCTGCTCGGACTTCCGCGCGAGGTTTCTTGATTAGTTGTTGCATTTCCTCTATAGCGCCGCGTGATAACCCTCCTTTGGCCATTTTGGCTATATTCAAGGCAAGATGCATGTCTGACTGTTCAAGCTGTACCCGACCTCCTTGTCTTGCGATAGTAGCTAACATGTTGAAAACCTCCAAGAAATTAGTTGCTGCTTCTACAGTGAGATCCGGGTATTACCTAAACCATATCTGACTCCGTAGCCTCCTCTAAGGTCCTTAGATCCTGTTTCGTCCATTCCCAGGGACGTTTATCAAGAAATTAGTCCGCGAAAATCCCAGGACTGACAACATCGAGACGTTCGATTTCGCGGACTGTGCGGATAATTGCCTTGGTCGACCATGGGGATTTGCCGTTATGGGAAGCGATGAATTGGTAACTTGGCTCTCGACTTATGCCAGCTGTGCTTTATATTCTTAGTTGACCGTCGTCTACACAGATATGGTTCGACTCACATCCGATCACATGCTGCTGGTTATTGTTCTCGCGCCCGGTTTTAGGTAGTATTTTAAAATGTGCGTCCTGGGTTGTATTTTCGGTGGCTACAATTGCAGCGTCCCAGTGGACTAACTGGTGTCTGCATTGCTGCTGTGTCTCGCCAAGTGGCTCATTGTGTGCAGCGCCTGTCGTTCGGCTGGATTCGGCTCCAATAGCGCCTGGAGGAAGTGTTTCGGGAGCCATGGCCTGCTGTTGTAGAAACGTGAAGATCATAATCACGAAAAGAAGTCGGAAGTGCTGAAGATTATATAGTGAGCTACAACTCAAAATGGAATGAGTGACAGCCAACTTGCACGTTCGATTCAAGCTGAATCCTGCTGCATATATCTGCAGGGGATTCCAACGCTCGCAAGATTTCAGTCGGTCAGTCCGACATTGATTGTTGGTTCACAGGGATACATCGAGATGAATGACAGCTGATATCGCATATTTGATAGATATCAAAGGGTCATTCTTCGACGGAAAGAACGTCTGGTGATGTTTGTATCAAGACATTGCTGGGATCTGACATGAATCACACGCTAACTAACAAGTCCTAATGTACAATTAGCATGACAATGCCCAATGAAGTGTCGGTCAAAACGCTGATTTTGCTTTGTTCGAATTGATCAAACCTACCAACCTTGACATAAATGACGCAGCTTGCCTCCATGTGGTCCATTTCTTGCAACATCCAACATCTCTCCCAACAACAAGGTCAACACAAGATACAATGGTCAATGATTCGAAAAAGAACCTTTTGCCACATCGGGCAGGCAAATATGTCAAATCGACAAAGAATTCCACCGGACGACCTTATCAGGTGAATCAAGGCAAAAGTGGCTTGGAGGCACAACGGGTCCGAGCGTTGGGAGCATTGCGCAGCCTACGATTCAAATAGAAGCTTGCAGCGGAGAAACGACGGGAAATGCACTTTTGGAGCAATGAAGAGAGAGAGAAATGGATCGAGGATTATGTGGAGTTACAGACCGCAGTGGCAAGACAGCAAGTTCAAGATGCAGAGACAGAGATAATGCAAGAGCAGGAACATATGGGTAATGTTGAAAAGGGATGAACGACAACCACAACGCCTGAAATGACAATTGTGGAGATGTTGAATGCTATCGGAGACAGTCTGAGTGATCTTGCAAGTTCCGACGATGAGGAGGATGGGGAAGACGAGGATGATGATGAAGAAGATAGACGGCATGGCAAACTCAGCGAGGATGACAAACCTGGCTGGGTGATGGGCCCAATCTCCAAAACTGTACCGCATCTCATGGAGATCTTCTGGCAGAAGCAGATGAGGCTTGACCAACTCACGCAACTCGGATGGGGGGATGCGGCCGACTACTTCCTTGAGAGAGATATGAAGTACGGGACGACTGAATTGAAGGTTCCGGCTGTTGGTAAGCCCCAAACAGAGCCGACTGCAGCCTCACCATCGCCGACAAGATTTGGAGAGCATATGCAGGTTGCTGACATTGTCCCCGGACTATTACAAATGCCGCAAGTGACGTCTCGACAGCAAGGTAGTCAAATGAGGCTTGGTTCAGAGAAATCTCAGGCAAGCAATTACATAGTACCGCTGATGGCCGCCGCGGGACCCCATTCGTCGCAGATAGAGATTGCAAAGCCAGTTCAACCCGTATGCTTTTACCCCTGCATATAGAGTCCCTAGCTAATTACCATATAGATATCGGATTTGGACGAAGACATGGTGATGGCTCCTGCGTCCCCGAAAGTGTTGATAGCCAAATCGGTAATGTTGACGATGTATGTTGTGTAAAAGAAATTTGTGAACCTGTTTTGTTACCTGTCAGTGTTTTCTGGATTTCAGTGACCAAATTGTGAGACAGGATTAATCGTCAGTGTGTGTGCAAGTGTCGTACGGGCCATCCGAACGTTCTAAACTCCAAAGCATGTTTACTGACGAACGATGATCTTTATATGATGTTGCCTGTTACGGATACATTATAAAACAAAACCTCAATTTGAGACCAAATTTACTAACAGAGTTTAAGTCAGTGATGTCATACGACTCACAGAAGGAGCGGTCAAAGCACATGCAAAACTCGGACAAATGACAGCCGACAGCCTGCATTATTCCATACAGCCAACTATATATCTCTTAGCTGAGACCTCCTGCACATGGTGGAGAAATTGAAAACTGCTTATGGTACATCATGGAGATCGGGGAGAATAAGCTAGATAAGGAACGGTGAGGAAGTCAGGCTAAAATTATCTAAAACAAGTGCATGGGGTCTTATGCCGTTAATTGCCGGCCGAAAGGGTTGAAACGCAATGGAGCAACGTCATTAATCATGTAAATAACATGTATAGTGGTGGCTCAGAAACTGAGATTTCTCGAAGATCTTGGATTCCAATGATATTACATAGAAACTGTATACTGGCTGCCAATAGAGGCTGTATGCAGGTTTTGTACAATTGTTGTGCACCCAATGACTGTCGGTAGGTCCCTAAGGTAAGCTTGAAGATCAGCGTCAACAGAGTGTCAATGATTTATAGTCATATCTATGCAGCTATCACCCGCCTGCATAGTCGCATCCATCTGAAGAAAAATTATTGGCTGGCTTAGTAGGGACAATGGTAAGCCACATGCACATTGCCCCGTCATAGAAATGAGCGTCAACGGAGCGTCAACAAGTTCTGGTCTTACATCCTGGATAATTCCTGTGTTGTGCAACGACGTTTAACCATAATCATAATTTTGTCGGCCTTTATAGGTAAAAACGCAACAGAAGATATCGCGACTACCTCCTAAAAATGAGCGTCAACGGAGCGTGAACAATTTTTGTCAGTGCATCTTTGAAATTTGAGAGGGTTTCGCTACATCCTTGACTCATAATCGAACTATCGCCCGCCTTTCTACGCAAACCATGGTTGCGACAACATTGGGACTATGTCCTAAATATGAGCGTCAACAGAGGGTCAACAGCTTTTGGCCTTGCATAATGGAAAATGCAAGGGCTGCGTGGCGACATTGAACTATCATCCAACTATTGGCCGCCTTTCTACGCGAAATTCGTTGCAATATCATCGCTACTACGTTCTCAAAATAAGCGTCAACGGAGCGTCAATGACTTCTGGCATTGCATCTGGGAAAATGCAAAGGTTGTGCGGCGACATTGACTCAATATCAAACTATCGGAGGACTTTCTGGGCAAAAATGCTTACGGTAAGATCGAAATCATGTCACAAAATGAGAGTCAACGCAGCGTCAACGATTTTTGAACTTGCATGTTGGATAATCTAACGGCAACGGAACGCAGATATCCCACAATGAACTCATCGGCAGCCTTTGATGGCAAAAATGTAAGTGATGATATCGCGTCAGCCTCCTACAATTGAGCACCCACACAGCGTCAACGGTTTTGGTGGATGCTCAGATCGCTACACAGCGATGTACTGCCGTGTGCTGTTCATAAATCGAGTTTTACGAGGTCAGTCTTTGCAATCTATCCTTGTATACAACTTCACAAATATGCATGCAATGTCTAACAGATCTGATTTTTTTGCTTGTAGTTGTAGAGTCAATATTTAAGAAGTTGCAGTCTGCTTTACTGAATCGTCAGTTACGCCAGTCATTCGAGTCGGATCACCCAGTGTTCTAATTCTTTCTGCCATGTCCGATTCCCAATCTTTGAACACCTCTTCACTCGACGTTATGATCTCTTCGAAAAACGATGGTGCCTTTATTCGTTATTTGAGCAACCTTAGATTGCAAACCATTTTCGATGCGTGGTGGGATTCAATGAATGAAGGCTCAAACCAGCCTATTGCTTGCGATAATTCTAGACATGCACTGTCGTGGCGATTCTATTTACACTGCGGAATTGAAGCGACTGGCAGCCCTGGCATCATATGTATCATTTGTCATCAAGTTCTTCGCCATCCATCAGAACATGGGACCAGCTCAATGGGGAAACAGTTGCTTGCAGAAGCTCACAGCGCAAAGTTGAACGAATTAACGGAGACAGAAGTTACCGAATTGACTAGTACAACGGTTGATGAAACAGCTTTGGCCATCTTGAAGAGGCAAGGCAGTCGAGGAATTACAATAGTAAGTATGCAGAGTGAAATCAGATTTGACATCCAGTTTAATCCATATTAATTGAAATGGCAGACAAAACGTTCGAAATTGACAGATAAAGACTTTGACACTTCCCACGTTCACCAAGACATGTGAAGGCAATACCTCACTTTAGGATTTGTTTCGGCTCATATTCCATGGAACGCAATATGAAATCTCGAGCTACGGCGGTCATATAAGGCATTACGCGATGACCTTGTGCTGCAGTCTGCGGCAACCCTGAGCAACATTTGCCGTAGGGAACATGCAGTGACTGTGGATGCAATTAAGAAGCAATTGCCATCACGAAACAATGATAGTTTAGCTTTTGCCGGATGGACATTGACGAGCAAATTGGCCATAATGTCGGACATTGCTTACTATATGGATCGAAATTGAGCATTGCTTGAAGTTCAACTCACTTTCGATGAGGTTGATCGCCTATTCTTTTCCCGTTTCGAAAGCCAATTGAGGATGATAGGTCAAGGGCCGCGATATGGGAGCAAGGCTAGCTATACATTTGAAGGATGTGCTTGATCGATTTGAGCTCACTGACGGCTGTTTGCTCGGTATTACGACGGATAATGCTTCCTCAAATCCTTCGATGACACGCGAGCTGCAATCAACAGTTGAGGGCTCCAGAATTGAGTGGCCTACATTGAGGAACCACATACCATGCATGGCGCACGTCATACAGCTGGCTTTAGGTGCATTCATGAGCAGTCTTGGTGTGAAACGCCGCACCAAGTCTTGAAAAGCCCATGAGCGCGATCCGCAATTTGGAGAGAATGACAGTATAGACATCAGGAAGAGTCAAAGACTTCGAACAGAGGGCAGTGCTAGAATCATCAAGGTGTCGGCCATGACACCTGGTTTGGCAAAGATAATTGAGAAAGTACGTATTTCATGATATTTTGAATGTCCTGAAACTTACCTTCATAAAGCAGACAATGCTTGCGGTATTGATTACGCTGACACCTGGTCGTCGAAATGAGTGCATTGACTGTCCAACAGCGACAGTCCGCATTGCAGTACTTCCGATCATGGATGTGAAGACAGATTGGAACTCTGCACTGGAGTTACTCGAGCGGGCCCACCGATTACGGGAATTCACACGTGAATGCCTTCAAAATCCACAATACACTGAATACCGTCAACTGTGCACAACTCAAGATGACTGGACGATTGTGAAGTAAGGCATGGAAATATTGAGGGAATTGAAATATTGGACCCTTTGGATGTTGAAGAGGCATACAGTCACATTGCAGCATGTGATCACAGTGTACAATGACATGTTTAAGCACATGGATGGCGTGATGCGAGCTTTGTCGAAGAAGAAAACTCTGTGGAAAGAAGATCTGTTCTTCGTGGTGAAGTTAGCTCGACAGAAGTTCTCCAAATACTACGCTGAAGTGCCTCCAATGACGAGCATGCTTCTGATTTCAGCACATATCCTTGATCCTTTCTGGAAGTTGCGATCGTTCAGAAAGTGGGAGAAGGGACTGGATATCAATCCTGCGGAGGTGACATCCTATACTGCGCAATAACAAGAGGCGTCTCAGAAGTATGTGGAGAATGAATACTGCGGCAGACATCGACGCGTGCCCGTCAATAAATACTGAAGCTTACTGAGCAGCGATCACATCTCCTCTGCAATCGCATCACAATCATGTCAGGCATCCTTTGATCCTCATCATTTGTCCAGCGATGATGAAGAATACTTAACGCCTAACAATGTGGCTGAGACGACACCAGGACAAAGTGATCGCGCTGCGCGCTTATTCTCCGCCGCCAGGCTCCATTTGAATTCCCCGCCTGAAGCACCCAAGAACTGGCGGCAAATTAATCGTAATCTCAATGATTACCACTCCGACCCGATGGAGATTACCAGTACATTTTGGATTCCGGACATAGCCGACTGGTGGCGTCGACAGCAGGAAACGCAGTCAAAGTTTGCCGATCTCTCCAATGTGGCGCGCGACATATTCTCTATCATACCACATAGTGTCGGAGTGGAGGCCAGTTTTTCCCTTCGCTGAGATGTCAGTGGCTGGAGGCAGTCAAAAACCACAGGTGAGACCCTTAGCAAAAAAGTCATTGTAAGGCAGTTCGCTCAAGCCAATATCGGGATTTTGGCAGGCACTGAAACAGCATTGGATAACGCGAACACAGAAAGCGACTTGGAAATGAAAAATGAGGTGGAGGAAAGGAAACTGCACAGAATGGCCAAGGTTCACGACTGTTCAGAGATGTGGCAGCGCAGCCAGGACCTACGTGCTACACAGAAGGAATCTCGCGCTCAAAACAAGCAGATGACTGCCATGGCATACATTTCGGATACCGAAGAGATCGTCAAAGCATCCTGTTCACTCTTTCAACATGATGGTGCGGCTGCATACAAATCATCAGAAAGATCTCCTTTGCCACCACCTTTGTCTGCATAGGATCTCCCAGGAGGAAGAACTCAAATCTTGAATATCCGCCGAATCCGGAGAATCCACCATCATCCAGTCGAAAGTGACGAGGATAGCCCACCTGACAGCATTTCAAACATTGAAGATTGGCTTTACTGGACTGGGGACTTAGATAATCCAAATGACAGTGAAGATGATTGCGTGGCGGACATTGAATCCGATATGGACCAAGGCAATAGCATTGAGGATCGGGAATCCCAAGCGCAGCGGGATGTGAGTACCACACCAAATGTTTCCAGATTGATTCGGCTTACACCGAAGTCAAAGAGAAAGGCTGAACAGGTGTTGGTGACGGTAAATGCAATCGAAACAAGAAGGAACAAGGGAGTGAAGGAAAATTAGGACAGAATACGTCAATGTTTCACCAGCTTATTTATGTATCTTGACTGAGTGTTTCAGTTAGAGATATATTATTGGCAAATGGTGAGCAGAAGCTTGTAAATATCGGTTGATAAACAGATGCATAGCAGGCGCAATGAAGCTTTTGGCAAGACACATAAATTTTAGTCATGTGTGAGCGAACAGTGCAAGAATGTTACTGCACTCTGCTTTGCCACAGGGCCAAGTCTTGATCAGGCAGAAAGACTTCCAATAAGTTCAAATCATGATGCAAACTACTGTCAATGGCAGCAGATGTTGAATGGACAATACAGTGAAATGAGTGCCAACGGAGTGTCAACGATTTGTGGTCAAGTAAGTACGGTAATTGAATAGTGCTTTGGTCGCCGTTCGGCATAACCGATGTATTGGCAGCTCTTATTGGCCAAAGAGACAGCAACATGGTCATCGCCCCATTCTGAGAATGGGCGTCAACGGAGCGTCAACAATTTGTGGTTGTGTAAGTACCGTAATTGAACAGTGCTTTGGTCGCTGTTACGCATAATCGATGTATTGGCAGCATTCATTGGCAAAAGAGACAGCAACACGGTAATCGCCCCATTCTGAAAATGAGCGTCAACGGAGCGTCAACGATTTGTGGTTATGGAAGTGCGGTAAATAAATACTGCTTTTGTCGCTGTTAGGCATAATCGATGTAATGGCAGCTTTTATTGGCAACAGAGACAGCGACACGGTCATCACACCAATCTGAGAATGAGCGTCAACAGAGTGTCAACGATTTTTAGCTTCGCATCTTGGTTAATTTATCTTCCAATTCGTTGCATACATCCACTTATCAAATATTGGCAACCTTTACAGGCAAAAACAACAGCACATTGCTCCCTGCCGCATCCTGAGACTGAGCGTCAACGGAGCGTCAACAGTTTCAGTTGTTGCATATTTGCTAATCAAGTCATCGCACTAATCTTCGCGTGGATAACGGAAATATTGACCACCATCATTGGCCAAGATACAATATACCAAACGTAAAATACCGATCCCAAATTAATCTATATTGCATGCTGCAAAGCATACAAAAACACATCATTGGGTGTTGAAAACGCCATTTTGATAAGATACAATTAACACACTCCAATAACGAGAGCCTTATTTCAATCTATAGATGGAACCGCTAGGCGACCCGCAAACAACCCGCCCAATTCAGACGGGTTGGGATTTTGCCTGTGAACCGTACCCGAGTTGACGGTTCGGGTTTATTGACAACCCGGGCCGCCAATTTGGCAACAGTTCAGTGTGCACCCGGACTCAGACCCAAAGCAATAGTCCGGAACCGTTGCTAACACTAATCATGACCATCATGCTGCATTTATTCATTCAGGCAACTGCATAACTTTCCCCACTGACCTGGTGCATATGGTTGAGATATTATCAATTGCCTATGGTACGTCATGGAAATCGAGGAGAACGAGCTCAATTGGAAAAGGTGACGAAGTTGATCTAAATTGATCAGAAAGTGGTGAAGCGATCAACATGCCACAAATTGACAGCCGAAAGTGCAGGAATGTGATAGGTCAATGTCATGTGTCACCCAGACAACATGGATAGAGGTTGATCAGAAATTGAGAGGCCACAAAGCATCTGGATGCAAATGATAATACTTAGAAATGCAATATTGGATGTCAGTAATGAGTTTGCTATTCATTAGATGAAATTATAGAGTGTATGAAGGCTGTTTCGATGTGTTTGATGTGAGCGTTTACATAGCATCAACGATTTCTGGTCTTATACATTCAATAATCAAATGGCTGTATTATGAGCTTCTGCCAAAGTCAATGGATTGGTCAGCATTATAGCCGAAAAAGCAAATCTCACGCTCATTGCCCCATCCTAAACATAAGCATTGATGGAATGCCAACAATCTCAGGTCTTGCACAGTCAAAAATCAAAGGGCTGCATTGTCAGCTCACGCCAAAGTAGATGTCTTGGTTGGCATTATAGCCAAACAGGCAAATGACACGCTCCTTGCCGCATCCAAAAAAAGATCGTCAACAGAGTGTCAATGATTTAGGGGCTGGCATCTTTGGAAAACAAAGGGATGTGCGGCGACATTAACCAATAATCGAACTATCGGCTGTCTTTCTAGGCAAAACCGCTTGCAGAAACATTGCTACTATGTCCTGAAACTGTGCATCAACGGAGTGTCAATGATTTTTGACCTTGCAACATACAATATCCAAGGGCTGTGCAACAACAATAACCGATGATCAAACTACTGGCTGCACTTCTAGGCAAAAATGATTTTGACACCTTCGCTACTATGGCGTGAAAATGGGGGTCAACAGAGCGTTAACGATGTTTAGTCTTGCCTCTTGGAATATCCAAGGGCTGTGTTGGACTATTGAGACATAATCGAACTACGAGCCGCTTTTCTGGGCGAAAACACTTGCGACACCATCGCTAGTATGTCCTTGAAATGCGCGTCAACGGAGCGCTGATGATTTCAGGCCTTGCATTTGAGAAAATCCAGCGCTGTGCGATGACATGAATCCATAATAGAACTTTCGGCCTCTGTTCAAGGGGATAATGCTTGAAACAATGTCACTACTGAGTCCTACAACTGAGCGTCATAGGAGCATCAACCATGTTTGGTCATGCAGCTTGCATAATCCAAGGGCTGTGCATTGACATATACCCTTAATCAATGAATTGGCCGCCTTTGTGAAATAAGATGGAAGTAACAATTCTGCTACCGCCACCTAAAAATCGGTCTCAGCGGAGGGGCAACACCTTTGCTGGGGCACAGTCAGCTTCATGGCAACGAAATGCCATATGTCATACCTCAGTGGAATTTTTCAAGGTCTCTCTTTTTAGTATGACCCTGGATCCAACTTCACAACTATGCAGGCAATGTCTCACAGGTCTTACTATTGTCTTGGGTGCAGCTCAAGAGTCAATATTTAAACACCAACAGTCTACTTAACAATGTTATAACTTTCGACAGCCTCTCATCTGGAATTACACAGCATCCAAACTGCAACAACCATGTCGGATTCCAAATCTATAACTACCTTGTTGCTTGAGGTTGTGATATCTGCCAAATGTGAACAAGTCTGTATTTGCGATTTAAGCTACCTTACTTTACAAATCATTTCTGATGCCTGGTGGGCTTCAATGAATGAGGGCTCGAAGCATCCTATTGCATGGAATGATTCTAGACATACCCCTGAGTAGTGATTTTATTTGCACTGTGGAAATGAGGAGACTGGCTGCCCTGGCATCATATGTATCGTTTTTCATCAAGTCCTGCGCCATCCATCACAACATTGGCCCAGCTTCATGGGGGGACACTGGCTGGCAGAAGCACACGTTGCGAAGTTAAACAAATTAACAGAGTCGGAAGTTTCTGAATTGCCAAGTACAACAGTTGATGAAACCACTTCGGCCATATCGAAGAGCCAGCATGGTTCTTGAATTACAATAGTAAGTTCACAAAAACAAATCATATTTGACATTTAGATCTTACCTATAGTAACACAATTGACAGACATAACGGTCTAAACGGGCAGCAAAGGACTACCTTACTTCCGAATTTGGCCAAGGTACCTGGAATCACAACCTCATGGTAGGATGCGTTTCGACTCACATTCCATGGAACGCTATATCGAATCTCGAGCTACAACGGTCATTCAATGGATTATGTTGTGAGCAGGGGCTGCCATCTGCCAAGACACATAGCAACATTTGCCGGAGGGAATACTCACTGACTGTGGATGCACTTAACAAGCAATTTCCATCCAGAATTACAGTGAGCTTAGTGTTGGATGAGTGCACATTTAGGAACAAATTAGCCATAACATCGGTCAGTGATTACTGTATGGATCGCAGTTGGGCATTCCGCGAAGTGCAACTAGCATTCAACAAGGTTGACAGCCTATTCATTCTCCATTTCAAATGCTAATTAGGAAGAATAGGTCAAGCGTCAACATAGTGGAGCAAGGCCAGCCATACATTTGGAGGACGTTCCGGATCGTTTCGAGCTTACCGACAGCTGTTTACTAGGAATTACGACCGAGAATGCTTCCTCAAATCACTGGATGACTCGAGAACTACTATCAACCTTTGATGCCACCAGTATTGTGTGACCTGCAATGAGAAACCACATCCTGTGCAAGGCAAGCGTCATTTTGGTTGCTTTGCCTGCATTCATGAGCAGTCCCAGGGTAACAGGCTGCACCAAGTCTTCGGTAGCCCATGAGTGCGATCAGCAATTTGGAAGGAATGAAAACACAGACATTGGGAAGAGTCAAAGACTGCTAAAAGAGGGGAATGCTAGAATCAACAAGGTGTCGGCTATGCGACCGGGTTTGGCAAAGATAATTCACAAAGTAGGCATTTCAAGCATTTTCGAATGCTCTGATACTGACCTTCATAGAGCAGAGAATGGTTTTTGTATTAATTACACTGACAGATGGTCGTCCAAATGAGTTCATTGACATTTAAAAAGCCAAATTCCAAATTGTAGTACAACCCATTGTGAATGAGAAAACACGTTGGAATTCTACCCTGGAGTTGCTGAAGTGATGCGACTGATTACGAGAATTCACCTGCGGGAGGCTTGACAATCCACCATACAGCGATTACCGGCCACTGAGTACAACACAGGATGTATGGATAGTCTTAGCAACGCTTCCATCCCGCTAGTAAGGTACCTGGTTGGGGTTGCTGCCGGAACCAACACTTTGCAATGGGTCTTACCACATGTTAGCAACTGGTCTCAATTGCCAGGTCAGTCCCGGGTCCAGTTCCACATGAAACCGGACCGTAGCAACGGGTCTTACCAAACGAAAAACCCGGACCATTGGAAAGGGGCCGGTTTCACCACCAAAACCCAGCATTTGAAGTTCACAATTTTGGCTGCAATTAAGTATTTCAGTTCTGATCGTATCACAATGCAATAAATATGTAGATTGTGCAGTTTTATTCGCTGTTTCACCTCCTGCTGTCAGATTTGCGATCCGCGCAGTATTGGTTGAGTCGCGAATGAAAACCCGCCAATTTCGCTTGAAATCTGCCATTATGTCACAACCACTCAACCAATATCAGTCCGATTGCAAATTCGAATGGAGGAGGTGAAAGAGAAGGAAAAGATAAACAATTTATGTATTGACCATGTCATGATATGATCAAAACTGATATACTGAGTTGGAGCCAACGCTGTAGGAACCGTCTAGTTGGAACCGCGGTCAGGTTTCAACCGGGTCAAATGCGCACCGTTCTATGTCCGGTGCGGGTAACACACCCGCCAGGACAAATCAGGTCTGGTTTCTGACTGGGTCTGGAACCGAACCGAATTGAACCGCTGCTCAAAACCCGGACTGCTGGCGTGTTACCCGGATGCGTTGCTAACAGTAGTCCTACCACACCAAAACCTGGACCTTTGCAATTGGCCCGGTTTTACCACCAAAAACCCGGTCTTTCAACCTCACAACTTCAGCTCCAATTGAGAATATGAGTTCTGATCATATGGTGACATGATCAATGCGTAGAGTGTGTAGAATTGGCCGGTCTTTCACCTCCCGCGTTCAGATTTGCAATCTGACAATATTGGTTCAGTCCCAATCAAAAACCCGCCAATTTCGCCTAAAATTGCGCGTCATTTCAAAGCCACTCAACGATGATTGGTCGAACCACCAATCTGAACGCGGGAGGTTAAAGAGCGGTTAAGTGTGTACAATCGACATATTGATCATGTCACGATACAATTACAACTCATATTCTTAATTGGAGCCAAAGTTCAAGAACCATAATATGGAACTGCGGTCCGGGTATCATGCGGCCAAGAAACCACGGGTTTATGCCCAGTCCTGGTAACAACCCCACCAAGATGATGCATGTCGGGTTTTGGGCAGGGTCTGGAACCGAACCAAACCAAACCGCGAGTCAAAACCCGGACCGCTGACGGGCTACCCGGACCCATTGCTAACCTTATCTATGGACCATCATCATGTACATCATGGACGATTCACGGCCATTCTGATACTGAACCTTCTGGATGTCCAAAAGGCATACCGTTACTGTGCATCATGTCATCACTGTCATCAAAGAGATGTTCGACCATATGGATGGAGTTATGCGAGTGTTGGCCAAGAAGAAGACACCAAGGAAGGAAGACTTATACTTCACTGTGAAGGTTGCGTGACAGAGGCTGTCCAAATAGTGAGCAAAACTCAGTCCAACGACCTGGCTGGTTCTCGTTCCAGCAGATGTCCTCGATCGGTCACGGAAGTTGGCATTATTTCGCAAGTGGGGCACGGCGATGTATATTAATCCTGAGTGCGAGACATCCTATACTATCTAATAGCACCAGGCCTTTAAGAAGAATGTGGAAAACATATACTGCCCAATGCATTGACGAATGTCAGTCATTACACCCTACAATATTCTGCACAGCAATTTCTTCCCCTCTACAACAGCCTCTGGATGTGGTCAATTGTCTGTCGGTCCATACGATTTGTCCAGCGCTGATGAAGAATACTTAACACCTACAAGTGTGGTTAAAATGACACCCGGACAAACCGATCATGCAGCAACCTTATTGACAGCTGCCGCACTCTATTCCAATTCTCCGCCTGATGCATGGAAGAACTGCCGTGAAGTGAATCCAAATGTTAATCATTACAACAACAACCCCATGGAGATTAGCAGTACATTTTGGTTACCGGATTTAACCGACAGGTGGCACCAGCAAGATGAAATGCACTGAATGTATGCCGATCTCTCCAAAGTGGCTTGCAACAAATTCTCAATTATACCACATGGTGTTGGAGTGGAGGCCAGCTTTTCCAATGGGCGAGATGTTATTGGCTGGAGACAGTCTAAAACCACCAGCGAGATGCTTTGGGAAGAAGTCATAACATGGCAGTTTGCTCGAGCCAATAACAGAATATTGGCAGACAATTGCACAGCATTGGAAACTGGCGAAACTGAAGATGACTTGGAATTCAAGAACGAGAAGGAGGAAAGAAAATTGCACAGAATGGCCAATGTCCGCTGCTTGTTGGAAATCTGGCAGGGCAGCCAAATCCTACGTGATACACAGAAGGAATTTCGCCCTCAACACAAGCAACTAACAGCGGTGGTAGACATTTCAGATACCGAAGAGACGATCAAAGCATCCTGCATCAGCAAAAATCATTTCCGTCCAGGCGGAATGGCTCCGTCAGAGTGGACGCGCTCCGTCAGAGCCGTCAGAGCCACCCCGGTGGCAGGCTACTCCGCGCCGAGCGCCAAAACGACGCGTCGCGTTGCATATCGCCCTCGGATCGCAGTTTCGCCATTTCTTCTGGCTCTGTCAGTATCCTAGTTCAAACGAACACTGTGGCTTTGTCGCCAACTGTGACCATATGTCGGAATGCATTCATCGGGTACATCAGCAACATGTAAATCGGTCCGGAAGCCACATGCAGGGTTCCATAAGCACAAGGCATTTCGTCTATTATATTCGTCTTTATTACAGTCACAAGATTCGCTACCTCACAATAGGGCAAGCATTATTTAAGTATCTCTATATATATACATACGGTCAAGCTGGCCACAGATGGTAGTCGAGCATAATCGGAGGAGCACCTGGAGACGCCAATTGAGAGCACTGAAAAATGCACCACTTGGAGGCCGTTGTGGTGATACGACGGAGCTGGACATCAGTGAGCCCACCATCAACATTCCGCCACACCTCTCGCGTCATCCGAACAGAATTTGTGAGAAAGAACGGTTCTAGCTCGAGGAGCCTAGGAAGAAAGTGAGAAGACATTATACTACCCGGCCGTGAGAATCCACGCAATTGCGTGGATCCAGATGAGATGAAAATGAGATGATGTCTATCTACCCCGGGGTCTCTTGAATATGTACTCCCCGTCGCTCAGTCCACCTCCGTTACCCCAGTATCTCCGTACACCTGCCGTTGCTCATGGACGATGTACTTGGAGACCGTGATCGAGCCAGTTGAGAGATGCACTTGGAGGCCGAGATCAACTGAACTCAGTGATACACTCCGAGGCCGTGGTCGAGCAAGTTTGGACATGCACCTGGAGGCCGTGATCGAGTGAACTCAGAGATGCACTCCGAGCTGTGATCGAGCGAGTTTAGAGATGCACTTGCAGCAGGCTATCATCAAGGGAGAGTAGATACTTGGAGGTGGTCGATCTAGAGGCGGTCGATGGGAGGCACGCCAGGTGCTGAGACTCTATTCATCGGTTGGTTAACTCGGATCGAGTGAACTCAGAGATGCACTTGGAGGGCAGGATCAAGTGAACTCAGAGATGCACTAGGAGGCCGTGATCGAGCGAGTTTGGAGATGCACTTTGAGGCCGTGATCGTGCGAGTTTGGAAATGCACTTTGAGGCCGTGATCGAGCAAGGTTGGAGATGCAATTGGAGACCGAGATTGAGTGAACTCAGAGATGCACTGGGAGGCCGTGATCGAGCGAGTTTGAACATGCACTTGCAGCAAATGATCGAGCGAGATTGGAGGAGTACTTGGAAGCGGTTGATTTGGATGGAGGCGCGACGGCAGCTGACTCTCTATTCATTGCTCAACTTGTAATTGTGGGAATGTAGAGAGTTGAGTACAACAACATCCGCCGAGAGATGGGAAACTGGCTGGGAGCGGGACACTGTCGATCTTGGGATGATTCTGTACTTGATGTATGTTGCACTCGGCATGGAGAGATAGAGAGGGATGACTTAACTTCGTGTTCTTAGGTGATGATAGAGTTGAGCACAAGAAAGAGAGAGATCAGAGGAGATGGGGGAAATCATCATGAGAAACAGGGACTTCAGAGAATTTCGTGTGCGAGTCAATTTACCATCCCAGATACGGCAGGTAAGAGTCCTGATCCGGCGGGTAATAACACCAATACCTGGTCTTCTAAACCCAATCAGGCAAGTTGTACCCCTGATTTCTCAGGTCCGCTCATATCCTCCGCATCATTCTCATCTTCATCCCCCATCTCTCTCTTTCTCGTCCACAACTCTACCATCATTGCAAGAACACAAAGTTAAGTCATCCGTCTCTATCTCTCCATGCCATCATCATGAGTTAACACCGAGTGCAGCATACGCCGAGTGCAGCATACGCCGAGTGCAGCATACGCCGAGTGCGGCATACACCGAGTACAGCATACACCTAAGATTGTCTGTCGTCCCTTCATTCTCTGGGTTTCATAAGAGCTCATTCCTACGGTTTCGAGTTAACTAACCGATGAATAGAGTCTCAGCACCTGGCGCACCTCCCATCGACCGCCTCTAGATCGACCACCTCCAAGTACTCCTCTAATCTCCCTCGATCATAGCCTGCTGCAACGGCATCTCTAAACTCGCTCGATCACAGCTCGGAGTGCATCTCTGAGTTCACTCAATCTCAGTCTCCAATTGCATTTCCAAACTCACTGGAACACGGCCTCAAAGGGCATCTCCAAACTCACTCGATTACGGCCTCCAAGTTCGCACGATCACGGCCTCCAATTGCAGCTCCAAACTCGCTTGATCACGGCCTCGGAGGGTATCTCTGAGTGCACTCGATCTCGGCCTCCAAGTGCATCTCTCAACTCGCTCGATCACGGTCTCCAAGTACATCGTTAATGAGCGACGGCAGGTGTATGGATATACTGGGGTTACGGAGGTGGACTGAACGACGGGGAGTACATATTAGCTATATAGATATATAGATACATAGATACATAGATACATAGATGAGAATACAAACTGAATGCATAAGTTTTGAAAATCGTTGAACGATAAGTAGTAGCTATGATTGCACATCGCCAGGCGTTGTGTAAACGGCTTCAGCATAACTGCAGCCCCTGCGAAGAGTGTAACACACGTGTCCTTCTGATGGTGGGTAAACGTCACCACAAAGTAAAGGTGTACGTATGCAACGCAACCTGTCGCCTGGGCGACGGGCAGCGTGTAATTCTCCGTCGGAGCCGTCAGAGCCATTCGGAACCCCCGGGTGTTTCCGACGGAAATTAGAGTTGTTGCTGATGTGGTCAAACATTGACCATGATGGTGCGGCTGCATTGAAATTGTCGGAAGGATCACCTTTGCCACCAGCTTTGTCTGCAAAGGACCTGCCTGGTGTATGAACTCAAGTATTAAATGTCGGCCAAATCAGTAGAATCGACCATCATCAAAGCTGAAAGTGATGAGGATAGCAAACCTGAAACCATTTCCGACACTGAAAATTGCCATAACTGGAAAGATCATTTGGACAATCCAACAGAGAGTGATGACGACTACGAGGCAGACAATGAATCCGATAATGAGCTCAACATCGACATCAAGTCTTTGGCAAGCCCAGAAAACCGGCTTGTGAGTGCGACGCTAAATGGTCCTGGAATGATTCAGCCAACATGGAAGTCAATGAAACAGGCTGAAAAGGGGTTGATGACTGACAGTGCAATGGAACCATGGAGGAATGAGGGAAACAAGAAAAAGTAGGCCACATTGGGTATAGATGATGTCAGCAGGTTCTATATGTTGCTTGACCGAGAATATCGTTTAGTGAAATATTATGGGAGAATAGTGAGCAGTCACATGAGGATAATTATCCATAAATGGATCTCTAGCTGGCGAAATGAAATAGTCAGAAAGACATATCACTATTTGTAGAATGATAGAGGCCGTGCAAGAATAATACTGGGCTCCGCTCTGCCAATGGGCTGATTCCCAATCTTACAGAAAGGCAACTACTAAGTGAATATCATTATTTATACAATTATCAATGGCAGCAGATATTGACTATACAATGAATCAAAATGAGCGTCCACGGAGAGTTGATGAGTATTCATCTTGCGTCATGGGTAAACAGACCACCGATAGGTTGCCAACAGTTCTTAAGCAATTTCTGGCTGCCTGTATGGGAAAAACAGATTGTGGTACACTCCCTGCCCGATCTGAACAATGAGCGACATTGCAGCATCAACGATACTTCGTTGGTTTCCTTGGTAATCTGAGTGTCAACACGTTGCAGACAGTCATAAACGAAGTATTGGCCACCATTATAGGAAATAGAGAAAGTGACCTGCTCCCTGCCCCATCTTGAAAATGAGCATCAACAGAGTTTCAATGATTGTTGGCCTTGCTTCATCATTAATCACAGCACAATGTGGGCAATATTGTCTATATACATTCTTTCGACTTGTTTCTGTAAGTCAAATGGCTCAATGACACTTGGTGGTAGCTCTGGAAATGACAAAAGTTGTTACTGTCCCGGAGGATGTGGCGGGAATCTCCCACACATATCTGCCTATACTGGCTGCAATATCCTTGGTTCTGGATGCTTGTGATCAAGTGCCACTCATATTACCGAAGATGCAAGACCAAATATCGTTGACGCTCTGTTGACGATCATTTGCACTATGGGGTAGGGATGTTTTCGCTTTTTCTTTTTGCTATAGAGGTGGCCACTAGCATGTATATGACTTTGTGCGGCCGGTCGCCCCACAGATTACGCAAGATCAACATCCAACAATTTTTGATGCTCCATTGAGGCTCATGTTCAGGATGTGGTAGGGTGTATGTCACTGTTTGTTTCGATGATTAAGGTGGCCAATACATCAAAAACAAACCGTGATGTAGCAATGTCAATATTTTACGATGTACAGTAGCACATCTGAATGTGAGGACATATACTGAATCCCGAAACTCAGAACCGGAGATTGGAACTGACAGGTCTAGTCAAACATGGCAATACACGTGGGTTGACAGGTACAGGTCCAGGTTGGGGCCGCCAAGAGGCAGAGGGTCGTGTTTTGGGATGGGTTGTAACAGCGGGAGATTCACCCTAAGTCCTGATCTATAAAAACCCCTAATGAGTTCCGGACTGATAAAGAAGAAGAGGAGTAAGGCTTCACCCAGCCTGCGTATAAGAATTAACACCCAAAGATTACAAGGTAACTGTTCAGTTTGCTATTCCGTATAGATAGTACCAACTAAAGAGTATCGTTTTGAGATATCAGTTTGGTGATGTACATGACTCGAGGAGAGCCTAATAGAAGTATCCTCTGAATAACCACACAATGGAGATGACTCTCGGACTTCCAACAGATGAAAGAGTATCGTCCCAAGAACCGGCACTACTTATCGAGGACTGACTGTCCCAGTATGCAATGACTGCAAGTATCGACTTGTCTATAAGAAACAGCAAAGTTGTTTCGCCTCTGCAGAAGGAGTAGTGCCGACTCAACAGTATCTTAGCCGGAGTATCCTCTGAATCACCACGCTATCGGGCTGGTCCTCGGACTTTCTTCGGAGTCCAAAGTATCATGTTGCTCTCTTCCTGATCAATGACTTTCTTTGATGAAGGTACTAAGAATAACCAAGTATAGAGAGTGATACGTTTATCTGTGATATTCAACGGAGGATGAACGTACGACTCTGGACTTCAATAGAGAAATACCCTCGTTGACAACGATACAGAAGTAATAGATGATCCGTGGCAATAAAGTCAAAGCTTATCCTCCAGGTCGAGAAGGTCAATAGGTATCCCTAGATAAATCTGAATGAAGATTCCTTGATAGAATGTTTTCGATGTCCTTCCTCCATGTTGGTGTTGCTCATATATATCACGCGATCCACACCCTTAACAATCCTAAGACTGCCAAAGCCTGTTTTCTGTGTTAACATATGTAACGACCTCAGCATCCTTGGCTACTCCCATTGATCGTCGAGTTCTGACTCCCATGAGTATTGACTACGTCATCAAGGTAATGAGCTCAAAGTGCGACACCAGTGTAATTGGCGATACCCTGTACAGATATGAGCTTATCTGAAGACACTTATCAAAACATAGGTTTGTGTCACCAAGAGCCAGTGAGAGTGCCCTCGCCTATACCAACCGGGTACATAACGGTTTAATCATCGAGGCAAAGGACAGAACCCTGAATTTGACTACGCTTTATTTGAGCCAAATATACAGTGATCTGCAACTGAGTTGTTCTGCCATATACTGAACACAGAGTATCCCGCGCCACTCAGGACATATGGATCCAAGGTCCCACTTGCCCAGACCAAGAAACTGTGGTCGAACTAAGGGTTGATTCGTAGAAGTCCATTTGGTCAAGTAGGCTCCAATATATTGATTTTGGTTATCGACCTAACTCCTATAGGACTCCGAATATCTTGAGATGTGATAGTGGTATGACATCAACGACATCTCATCTCATGAGGAATGAACCATTTGACATAAGAGAATAGTTGTTTGTTCAGCGACAAGGAATAAGGTTTCCTGCCGATGAGAACTGACCATTGACAATGGAGATCCGATGACCAATACCGAGTTAAAGATAATGCATATCTCAGATGCGCTCAGCAATAGGTGAACAAATCCGGAAGGTTGATCCAATAAGGAAATCCGAATGAGAATTCATGATGTCAGATTCAGGATCCATAATTGGATTATCGAGCGATCCTGAATGATCCCGGAAGTATACCTGTAACACCAAAGGTGTAACCTGGGTCTAGAACTGAACTGACTAGTTTTTGCTGTCCAAACCCGGACCGCTGGCAGGTTCCCCGGACCTGTTGCTAACACTCCCCACGAGATGGTGCAGTAGAGTTCACCATGTGTGAAAACACTAGTCTGGAGATCTAACACAACTTTATCAAGTGTCACACACTGCCAGCTGTTGAATGTAGCGGTGTAACCCAGATGCAAGGGGAATTGATTCTGGTGTATGGTCCACAGACTATGTGTTAGTTCAAATCGAAAGCTATGCGAGGGATACGGAAAGCGTGTCGATGGGAAGAAGTGTCCAAACGACACAAACAACCCTTCCAGGATATTTTTCAACTGCTACTCAGGTGTTCTTGACCAAGCCTTCGTTGATGTCAAGGTTCCTGATGATGGTGCAGATGCAGCTCTGCTTTAGATTACCCTTGTGGGCTGGTGCACTGTTTTCTAGTGGCAAGGACAGGTAGTTCATGGAAGTGGCGAGATAGCTTGCAGGCACCAGAGTCTCATCTTCCTTGATGGTGTCGAAACTGTAGCAGGTAACCGCAAGTGGTCACTGTTCGAAAGTAAAAAAGATTGCGCAGAGTGTACCTAGTTCATTTCGCAGATGTTCCAGCATCAATTCATTGAATATATTGCAAAAGTAGTTGCGGGGTCTCCAGATTGAATTTCTTATACATTCTTCTGCAGTAGTTAACACATTGGGTGCATCAAGAAATTGTATACTGTCTTCCACATCATCGATATCAGCACTCATATCCAGTGTTAGATCAGTTTCATCCAATGAGATGCAGCTTTGTCCAATGTCGTCCACCCATTGTGGGTACTCAGGGTCAGAAGTGTCGCGTATAGGTTCATCCAAACGCAGGACAGTTTAAGAAGCACCCCAAGGGGACCGAGCAATCAAATCATCATTGGTCTCAGACTTACCGGGAGAACGCACGATGATGGCAGTTCCACAATAGTCATCAATTCAGAGGAACATTTTGCTGCCAAATTGGTCATGTCTTCACAGAAACGCCTTGCAGAGTCGGTTCACACATTTCAACGGAGATCTGTAACCCATCTGCATTTCTTCCCTGATAGTGATATTGGACACAGCGAGCATCAGAGCACGTTGGGAATTCAGCTTGATACTGTAGTGAAGGTCCAAATGAAACTCTTAAGAGTATGTCAGAGTGTCTGAAAAGTCCCCTAAGATTGAAGGTGCGAACTGTCCTGCACTACCGGTTTTCTGGATGCACAGTGAGCTGTTCACCCTCTTCCATGTCTCTTTACACCGAGTGCCGGTGTTTCTGTGATTTCGGGTACACGATTTAAACGTTGTAGTTTCAGGCAGTGTACAATTGATACAAATAACTTCCCACAGTCGGCTGTGCTGTCCAAATCGAAGTGGGTTTGTGTCATACAGGTCGACGTTACCATGGTGTACAGAATGTGAAATGCTTTTAGTTGATGAGGATTCATACACACTATCGTATCGTCCATGGTATGTGATATTTCTTCTATTGTTCGTCCGAAATACTTGAAATTGATTGCAAGATCATTGAGAGCGTTGCCTGGGTCAGTGAGCCCGAAGTGGGCTAGATTGAAACCATTCAGAGTGAGTATAGGCTTAATAACTTTCAAGGCTTCGGAGGATGCTCGATCACTGCACTCAAAGCGCACTGAATCATCATCTGAAAGTTCGACTGTGTATTTGTCCCGCAATTGCAAAGCTGTCATGGGTATGTCAATTATGAGTTGCGCATAGAGAAATTGATGATGGTACAGGGCATAATGGAAAGCGACGGCCTCTGGCAAGCAATTTTCAGCTTCATTAATGTTTGCAAATAGACCTAACTGAATTGCCGCTTGCTAAAAGGTGGGATATATGATACCATTGTCTGAGCAGAGTTCTTTGTAGCTGTACGCCAGTTTGGGTAGCAGTAGAGCATGTAATCAGAACACTTCACCTTGCCAAGGTAAAATGAAAGTTAGTCTGCATGTAATGTCTTCAGCTGCTCAGGCAGAAACCATCTGGGGGAAGTTTATATCTGGAGATGGCTACACCAGCCACTGGTCGGAGCCAAGAGCAAGAGGGCGGTTTCCAGCAAGTGGTCTGCGCAGGTTCCGGCCATAGAATTTAGTGCACTTGAGTAGTTGCAATATCTCAGCTAATGGACGGGTGATGTATATCAATAGTTTTGAAGCAGTGGATGTATAGCCATCCTTACAGTGCATACGATGCAAGTTTTCGGAAAGTAAGTCCAGCGGAAGACATGTAACCGTGGGAAACTTCCTGGTAGTGTCATAGGTTCATATCCACAATCTAGCTTCAGCAGCTGTGACATACTGAGTGTGGACAAAGTCTGTCATCTCATTGGTGGTGCTGTGGGGTTGGTTGGGATCCGTGACCGTGTAACTTGGTTGGTTGGGTCCTTTGAACCACTATCTGCAAAGGTATATAATGATGTTGACCATAAATGTGACATTGGCGTTTACATGGCAGTCCCTGAATTCTGTCAAATCAGGCATGTTGGACACTACCATTTTGTCTTCATACCTGAGGCGCCTGTAGACGACCCTGCCTGAGTCATCATCTACAGTATACTCCAGCAGGTTCTTCAAGATTTGGTAGACACAGTTAGTGTTAGCAACAGTTCCAGACCATCACTAAGGGTCTGTGCACGGGTCAAAAAAGAACCATGGCCAAATTGGCTTTCAGGGTTTTCAATATGTGGAAACCGACAACTCGGATAAGGTATCATGCATATCTCCCAAGCCATTTGAATTGGGTGAGTTGTTGGTGGGTCGCCCAGCCAGTTTATCTATAGATTCATATTAGGCTTTTGTTGTTGCATGTTTGCCAGTTTACAATATTGATTATTTTGGAATCAGTGTATTTCCTTTGATATGCTGCACTTTTGCCTATCAAGGCGGTCAATATTGTGTTATGTGATCTAATATCCACGCGATGCCTTGATCACGAAATATGTAACACCATCAAGTGTTGACTCTCCGTTGACAGTCATGTTCGTGTTGTGGCAGGGAATGTTTTGCGCCAGTTTTTGCCTGTAAAGGCTGGTAATATCTCACTAATGGATATCTGCAACCCATCGGAAGGTAGATTATTCTGCTACAGGGATAGCTAGTCCCAATATTGAATACAACATTTAGGCAAGCGATGTATCTGAAGCGAAGACTGTATTGTAGTAAGTTTCAAGCTCTCAAAGTTAAATATATATGGGAGAGTGTGGCATCAGATAAATAACAATAGCGGCGAGGTAAAATGTGGCACTCAGTCAGAGAATGGCATAAGCAGCGCTAGGCATTAGGTAAACGGCTACAGCGTACCTGGAGCCGCTGGGAAGAGTGTAACACATGAGTAGTGTTACCAATGGGTCCAGGTAACCCGGCAGTGGTCCGGGTTAGGACCAGAAAAATGGTTCGGTGCAGTGCCGGCACCGTGGTAAAACCCGACCGGCACCTTCTTGGTGGGCCATACCCATACCCATACCCCTCAACCCGCGGGTTGTGCCGGGTTGGGATCGACCTGGGGGTTCCAATCTCCAGTTCTCGTTTTCGGGTTTTTCTATTTATCGTCGCAGTCAGATATGTTACTGTTATGTGCACAATATGGTCTTTGATACATCATTGCCTTTATTTGTTTCATTAGCTGCCTTTATAATCAAAACAAGGAGAGACATGCTTCCTGCTACATTCTGAAGTTGAGTGTGCACGATTTTTTGTCTTGCATCATTAGTAAGATTTGAAGTCCAGAACTTCCATATTGATAGTCAAGGATGTCATTAAGTTGGAAGTGGATCAGTTTGCACCTGCGACTGCGCAGACACCATTTGGAGAGCTGATGGAGATACATAATAGCCTCAGCGGAAAATCACAATGCCGTGAGGAACATCACAAGCATAAAGTAGACTCACGACATTAGGATATGGGAAACAACCATCCCACATATGCATATCAGCTGTCAAAACTGACGCAATACCAGTTTCGTCTCCGATTGAGAAATCAAAGCCTGTTCAACCCGTACACACTAACCCCTGCATATTTCCTACATACCAACTTACCATACAGGAAATGAATTCAAATCAACATATTGTATTGGCTCGTAGGTTATCTGTACACTACCTGTACAATATGTGATTGTTGACGACATATCTGCACAAAACGTTATTGGTGTATCTGCTTTAACACATGTCAGGATTTTTTATATTTCAGTGACTACATTGTGAGGCATGATAATATGTCTGTGCAAGTGCAAGGGTGCTACGGGCCGTACGAACGTTCTGGACTGCAAACCAAGTTGATTGACACCGGATCAACGCGATCTTGTCCTGCCTCTTACAGTTAAGTCAGAATGTGCAATCCAAACTCAAGATAAAATTTACAAACAAAGTTTCACTTGGTAATGGTAGATGAGTCATGATAGGAGCGGTCAATGCGCAACACAAATCTGTATGAATGACTACCATCATGTTGAATTCATCCATACATCCAACTACATCACTCTGTGTTCAGACCGGGTGCACATAGTCAGCATTGTCAAAATTGCTCATGGTAGGTCATGGAAATCAAGGAGATCAAACTGGATATGGCAAAGTGAGCAAGTTGGGCTATATTTATGAAAAATTAGTGTATGGATCTACATGCAGTCAATTGCCAGCTGAAAGCGCTGGAATGTCACAGCGCTATGTTATCCATCGCTCAGAGAACATGTGCTTTGGTTGATTAGAAATTCATACTCCACAAAGCTTTTGCATGCAACTGAGTATTGATACACATTGTACAATGGCTGTCAATAATGACTATATAATCATTTGTACAAAATGATTATCCATAAAACAACAGTGAGGACACGTTTATGGTGAGTGTGAATAGAGCATCAATGATGTTTCGTCTTGTAATTAAGTTAATTGGAAAGCAAGTTGCATACTGTTATTCATAACACAGCTATTGGCAGCCTTGAGAGGCAAAAGACAAATGGACACAGATACAGCCCAATGCTGAAAATGAGAGTCAATGGAGTGACAATGATATTTGGTTTTGTATGTATGTTAATTGGGAAGCGATTTGCTCGTAGATATGCATAACCAATGTATTGGCAGCCTTAAGAGCCGGAAGAGAAAGGGACCCGGTAACAACCCCATTCTGACAATCAGAGTCAACGGCGCATCAATGATTTTTGGACATGTAAGCAACTTCATTGGGATATGATTTGCTTGCTGGTATTCATAATCAACAGATTGGCAACCTGTGTACGCAAAACAGACCACGACACGGTAACAGCCACACTTTGATCCTGAGCATCCACTGAGTGTCAAGAATTTTCGTGTAAGTAACTTAATTGGAAAGTGATTTGCTCGCGGTGGTCCATAACCAACGGATTGGCAGCCTCTATAGGTAAATGGGATATCGACACGGTAACAGCCACAGTCTGAAAATGAGTGTCAACCGAGCGTCAACGATTTTTGGTGTTCTAGGTAAGTCAATTCGGAAGTGATTTACTCGTGGTTATCCATTATCAACTTATTGGCAGCCTTCATGGGCAAAAGAGAGAGCGACAAGGTCACAGCCCAATTCTGATAATAAGTGTCAACACAGAGTCATTGATTTTGGGTGTTGCATCTTGTATAATCCAGGGCTCTGCTACGGCGTATACCCAGAATCAACAGATTGGCAGCTGTTCTGAGCACAAGATATCGCGACATGGTCACAACACCAATCTGAAAATGAGCGTCAACAGAGCGTCAACGATTTAGTGTGTTGGATCTTGCATAATCCAAGGGCTGTGCTATGGCATTTACCCATAATCGAAGTATTGGCAGCCTTCATAAGCAATATGGTCTGTAGCAATGCCGCTACACCTCAAGTGTCAATGGAGCCTCCACAATTTTTGGTCCTGTAAATAAGGTAATTGGTAAGTGATTTGCTTGCTGCTATCCATAACCAACGTATTGCCACACATTATGCACAAAACAGACAGTGGCAAGGTCACGGCACCATTCTGACAATATTCCTCAACCGACAGTCAACTGAGGATCATCAATTGCTGGTAATACAGATCACGTAATGATGGCATCGCATGGATTTTTGAGCTTATATCTGAACTATTGACCTCCTCCAGGGTCAAAAATACAAATTATTGAAAGAAAAACATGAATTACAATATTGTGGATCTTGCAACGGGCAAAACATGCAAATTGTGCTTCCTGGATGTCAAATAATCGATTCTAATTGAATACGATAACCAAATAGCAAAGGAAAGTATGGTATATGTATTAATAGATGGACCCGCAGTATAACCCCCAGAGATCCCGCCTCATTCTGACGGGTAGGGAGAAGTCGATTGAACCGTACCTGAATTGACAGCTCGGGTTTGTGGACGACCGGGACTGCCAATCTGTCTCTGGTTCGGTTCTGACCCGGACCCGGACGCGAAGTGACGGTGCAGAATTGTTGCTAACACCACACATTTTTCGTTCTGACGGTGCGTATACGTCACCAGATTCCGGACGTAAAGTAGAGGGATGGCGATGGATGGGCGGGGATTCCATTACATTCCTTGAGCGTCCATGAGGTAATATACAATGCTATGCGTGGCAAGAATGAGAGACATGGTGTAATAGCTGCAGCAGGTTAGATATGCAATGGGTTGCATTGATTTGTGAGTAAGAGGGTACGAGGTTCCGTCACAGTCGTCAACGCCGGCAGCAACACCAGGGTGTTCCAGACCGAAACCAGGTCTGTTGCTGATGTTTCAAATCTATCCTCATAAAGAAATCTGCACCAATAATTCTGCCTTGTAACTTGGACATTATTGGCAATGGCGTTTTATCCTTCTTCGTATGTTCATTAAGATGTCTATAATTGACACACAATCTTAATCCTTTTCCATTTGGTTTAGGAACAAGAAAATTGGTCTTCCAACAGAACTGGAGAACAGTCATATTTTTCCTTCCTTTATCATCTTGTCGATATATTGAAGTAACAACTTTTCTTTTTCCTGAGATAGTTGATAAATCATTCACATTCTTGGGTTTTCCTATGGAACTTTGAACTCAATTCGATGATCACAACGTGTACTGCTTGGTATCTTCTCTTCCTGCTTTGGATTGAATAACATCAGCCAGTTGTGGTAATGTTTTGGTAGTTATTCCAACCGAAATGGATTATCAAATATTATAGTTCCGATATTACTAGCATTAGGTTTCTGAGCTACCCACTTATCATGAGTAATTTTGTATTCTGGATGAACTAGTCGATGACCGAAACATTTTGATTCGCAAACAGGGAAGTATAGATGTCCCATCGTAATTCCCGGAGATTGATGTTGATTCAAATACGAAGTGGGGATTAATTGGTCCTCATCGGCTGGTGTTTTCATGACTTCGAAAGCCTGGTCTCCTTCATCTAACGTTGGATGATTTCCAAACAATTAACTTTAGGGTACTGTAAACAATCCCTCAGTTGGTAATCTTCGACCTGCGACGTCGGAATCTCTTCCAGGAATAGTTCTGCTAACTACCAGAATTGGAGTAGCTTTTGCTGCCCCAGGGCTTATAACAAACCAAGTCCTTCCTTGGTCTAATTCGCACCTGATAGGAGAATCATTTCCGTCAATATCTATACAGAACTTATAGATTGGTCGTTTTCCTATTTTCATGGGTGAAATTTTATAGACTCTTCCTCACTTTTTAGCGCTGTTATAAAAAACATAATCTTTTCATGAATTTTGTTTTTTGATCATATTGGGAGATAACTCCTGGGTAGCTGTGCATTTTGACATCGTTATCCTTCCGATGATAACCTCACCACAATGGGTTCAAAGCTGATAGATATGAGTACTATGTTTTTTATATGGTTGAGTATTGGAATCTCCTTACTGGCCAGCTGTTTCGATCTTCCGATCATCCTCAGAGGAGAAATTTCTGGCAAAAGACTGTTTTGAATTTCCTCAATCTGATTCCCACCAATTTCGACCAATTTCACAACATCTTTCTGATTCTAAACTTTCCTCCGACTCCTCTGTCTTCTCTAGAGCGGTATCCCTCAGCTCCTTGCTACCAGATTCTTCTGTATACATATCCCTCCAGTCTTCCTCTAACTCATAAGCTCTAATTTTCATCTTTTGATGTTCTTTGGCCTTAGGGAAGGAAGCTGATCCTGGATCTATTTTAATTGGTATGTAACAGTCCATAGTATGATGAGATCCTTTTCGATCCACAGGCCAGGCACATCTCAACCATTTCTTTGCAGTAAATCTTCTAACCGATTCCGCCTGTGGTATCCCTTCGATCTGCGACCTGGATGTTTTTGCCACTGATTTGTCATTCCGATTCACAAACTGCTTTTCCATATCAGGCTTCCTATCATTCTGTTGGAAAGTCTTTTGAACTCCAAATTCATCTTTGTGTTTCTGCCCATTTTTTTCAGAGCTTCTTGGTCTTCTGGTGCTCGGAGTTTTCTTAACTTCTACCCATTTCTCGGCGTTTCTTCCTGCCCTAGATATAATCTCAATCATCTCTCGATCAGTTTTTCTGGTAAGACCCACTGTATGCACTTGCTCCAGTACATTAACTGACAACCAGTGCAAGATTAACTTCTTAAGACCCGCTCCAGTTAACTGAGCTTTATCATTATGTATTTGAATTTTGGTGAACATATCCCTAATATCACCTTGATATCGAATTTTCTCTAGCTCTGTGTAAGCTTCGTCTCTGGCCTCCTTATCATCAAATCTTAACGATAAGGCATTCTCATAAGCTGTCCAAGACCTGGGAAACTTCCCCGCCAATGCTTGTCTTTCCCACTGGACATGCCACAAGGCTGCATAGTTCTTCATTAGTCCTCCAACCCAATTGATTTTTCTTCCGGTTTCCTTGAACTTTCCAGGCTGGTTTTGAATGAAGGTTTGAACCATTATCCACCAGGTATCGAAGTCTTCTCCTGGCTTTGCTTTGAAAGCATAAGGATCATTAAGTTTCATCGGTTTAACTTCAGATTTCCCTTCTCTCCTTCGCCCAGCTGGAGGACTGGACCCTGGTGGTCCTGGTGGTCCGCCCAGTGGTCCTGGTGGTCCTCCGAGCTAGTGTTGGCAACGGTTCCGGGTTACCAGGCTCCGGTCCAGGTTTGAACTGAACCGAAGGCCCCCGTCGGGGTCCGGAACCGCCAAGCATTCCGACCCTCTGACTCTTGGTGGGCCAAACCCGGAACTGTACCAGTCAACCCGCGGGTTGTGCCGGGTTTGGCTTGACCTGTCGGTTCCAATCTCCAGTTCTGGGTTTCCAGGTTCACATTCATGGTTGCATTCAAATATGCTACTGATACCCATAAAATGTTGATACTGGTACATCACAGGTCACTTTCGATGGATTGGCCGCTGTAGTGATCAAAATAAATAGACACACGTGCCCTACCACATCCTGGAAATGAGTATCAACAGAGGGTCAACAATAGTTGGTCGTGTGTCTTGGGTAATCTGGGGGGCGACAGATTACACATAGCCATAAACATAGCATTGGCTGCCTTTGTAACAGGAAAGAGAGCGAAACGCTCCCTACCCCATCTTGAAAATCAGCGTCAATGGAGCGTCAAGAATTATTGGTCCTGCATCTTCAGTAATATGAGTGGCGCTTGATCACAAGCATCCATAATCAAGGAGATGGCACCCTGTATAGGCAGATAGGTACGGCATATTCCCACCACATCCTCCGGGTCAGTAACAACTTATGTAATTGACAGAGCTCCGGCTGAGTATTCTTGAGCCTTGTAGCGTACAAAAGCAGCCAAAAAGATATATTTAGACCATAATGGCTACATTGCGTTGTGATTGACCATGATGGAATGCCAAGAATCATTGACACTCCGTTGACACATATTTTCAAGATGGGGCACGTAGCGTTTCTCTTTCTTCTGTGCCTATAATGGCAGCCAATAATACGGTTATGACTGTCTGCAACCTGTCGCACCCCATCTTACCAAAGATACATGACCAATAATCGTTGACGCTCTGTTGACGCTCATGATCTGGATGGGGCAGGGAGGGTATCCTAATCTATTTTGCCTATAACGGCGGCCAATAATTCCTTTGTAACTGCCAACAACTTATCAGTAGTGCGATTACCCAGGACACATGACCAATAATTGTGGACGCTCCATTGACGCTGATTTTCAAGATGAGGTAGGAAGCTTGTCAATATGATTTTTGCCAACAATGGCAGCCAGTACTTCAATTATGCATGACTACGACGAAATCAATTGTGAATTACCGAACTTAGATGAACAAGAATCATTGACACTCCGTTGATGCTCATTTTGCCATGGGTGTATCCACATTATACAATCATTTGATTTGGCGTAGTCCTTCATTCACATTGTTCTGGCAGCCTTTCAAGCATTTTCATTTACTTTCTTCTTGATCACTACATTGTTCTTTAATAATACATATAAATATATAATAATTATCTCCAAAATCCTGTGCCTTTCAATCAATGCTTGTCATCACTTACAGGTTCGCTCACTAGGCTGCTGAGGTCTTTAAAATGGATGTCAGCTGCATTACCACACAGCAGATAGTGTACTAACCAGTGGATGTTCCTTGATCAGTCAGCATATCTGGTTCAAAATCTGGATTATGCTGGCTATCCGGGGCAGATGCATCCAGCGTAAACAATTGAGCACAGGGAGTAGATTTGTGGCAATATGCATATCCGGCTGGCTAATTGTCGATTTGGGCCCATTGAGCGCCGGAACTGTTACCAGTTGGGGCGGGTGGCGTTTCGGTCGGAGGTGGCGTCGTCTATGGAGTTGGCTGTCTGTGTCTGTCGGTGCTAGGTGCGCCTGTTCCTTTGCATCTCCAGTGTATCCGCGGATTCTTTGGCGTACCATTTTGGCATGGACGGCATCAGGCCGTCTGCTTTTGACGAAGCATAGCCGGGTGTCTTTCTATTGCAGGGTCCACATTAGTATGCCCAGGAATCTGAACACGCCGCTTCTTCTCTACTCGGATGTCGGCGTTAGGTGGTGTGATCGGACATTGGGTTTCCTCTGTTGCCGCTCCCAAAAAGCCTTCCTTGGCCATTTTCGCTACATTCAAAGCAAGCCGTATGTTGGACTGTTCCAACTGTACCTGACCTCCTTGCCATGACATAGTAGCAGACATGTTGCAAACATACAAGAAATTAGTTGCTGCTTGTAATGATGAGATGCGGCAATTACTTCAACCATGTACACTTCCGTAGCCCCCTCCAAAGTGATTAAAGCCGGTTTCGTCCACTCTCGGGGATCCTTATCAGGAAATCTGTCCGCGAAACTTCCAGAGCTGACAACATCATGATGTTGGATTTCCCTGACTATGGGCACGAATGCTTTCGTGGACCTTGGTGGTTTCCTGTTACGGGCAGCGAGAAAGTGGTCGTGTAGCTCTCTACCTACACCCGCTGTGCATTACACGATTAATTGATGGCTGCGTAACACAATTTCCATATACTCACATCCAACTGCGTGCTGCTGCGTTTCCTTACCGCTTCCAGTTTTACGGACGATGTTTAAATGGGCATCCTGGGTCATATATCCGGTGGCAGCATTGGCAGCATCGCAGTGGACTTGCTGGTGACTGCGTTGTTGCTGTGTGCCAATCAGTGACGTATTCGATGTATCGCCCACCAATTGGTCTGATTTCGATCCGCTCACTGCTAGCAGGGGTGGTTGTGGTTCCATGATATGCTGATGTGGAATAGGAGAGGAGGATGATAACGAAAAGAAGTGGGAAGTCCTGAGGACTATATGGTTAGCTTCATGTCAGAATAGAATAAGTAGCAGCCAACATGTTCCATATACTCAAGATGAATCCTGCTGCGTATGGCCGCACATTGCAGGGGTTTCCCACTGCCCCGCAATGTGCGATAAGTAGGTCCGATGTTGTGTGTTTGTTACCCGGGATAAATTGTGGTGCATGAGAGTCGAAATCGCATGATTGTCCGAAATCAATAGTTCATTGTACGAGGGAAAGGACGCCTGTTGATGTTTGTCTCAATGAATCCCCGGGATATTACATGAAACTGACACTGGCAATCATGTCGTGATGTACGATTACCCTAAATATTCGCCTTGTATTGACAGTCAAATGCGCGTTTTTGCTTTGTTCAATGTGGGTAAACATACCAACCTTGACATACAAGACGAAGCTTGCCTCCATATTGTCCATATCTTGCAACATCCGACATCTCGCCTAACAACAAAGGCAAGGCACACTACAATGGTGAATGCTCTGAAAAAGAACTGTCCGCCAGTTCCGGCAGGCAAATATGGTAAATGGACAAACAGCTCCACACCACGACGTCATCAAGCGAATGAAGGCGAGAGCGCCTTGGAAACAGAGACACTCCGAGCCCTTGGGGCAATGCGCAGAGCGCAATCCAAAAAGAAGCTTGCGGCAAAGAAATCACCCGAAAGGCACTTCTTGAGCAATGAAGACAAGGAACAATTGATCGAGGATTATGTTGAGAGAGAGACCGCTGGGGCAAGAAAGCGACATGATGATGTAGAGGCAGCGGTTCAGCAGGAGCTGGAATATACGAGGACTGCTCAAAACGGGGGATTGACGAATGGAGAGCCTGAAAAGTCATTCCACGAGATGATGGTTGCTATCAGAGACAGTCTCAGTGATCTTGCCAGTTCTGACGATGGGGAGGATGGGGAAGATGAGGATGATGAAGAGACAGAGTAGGGCCAGCTGAGCGAAGATGACGAACGCAGCTGGGTGATGAGCACAATCACGAAAACTGTGCTGCAGAGCCTGGAGAGATTTCTTCAGAAGCAGATGAGGGTTGACAAATTGACACAACCGGGATTGGAGGACGCAGCCAATTACTTGAGTGAAAGGGATAAGAAGTACGGCACATCGCCATTGCGGGTTCCGGCGGTCGTTCAACAGCACGCGGATAATGATCCAGCAACACCTGTACCATCTATGATTGGGGAGCTTCTGGAGTGTCTTGACATTGTCCCCGGATTATTGCACATGACGCAAGGGACTTCTCGACCAGGAAGTAGACACATTAGGCTAGGTTCTGTGAAAATGCAGTCGAACACAACCATATCCGGTTTTGAGCCTGCTGCACAGCTCGATACATTACCTTTGCTGAGAGTGAAGCCCGTTGAACCAGTACACTTTTACCCCTGCAGATAGCCTCCAGCTGATCACCATATAGATTGCGGATTCGGATGAATACATTCTGATGGCTCCTGCGTCAGCGGAGGAATAGATAGGGAAATTTTGATTTTTGACATTGTATCTTAGTGAAACGCAAATTGGTTACCAATTTTGCAATGTGCCAGCTTTTTCTTGATTTCAGTGACCTAATTGTGATACAAGATAATTCATCTGTGCATGTGCAAGGGCCGAATGCAGCATCTGAAAGTTGTAGAATCAAACTGACGAGGAAAGACGGCCAAAGCATTCGATTACTATTTGTAAGTGACTGTTAAGCGAGAAACCCAAAGCCATGTTAGTAACGAAATATATCAACAAAATTTAAGTGATTGATATCGTACGTGTCATAGAAAGAGCGGTCATTTCTCAGAACGAACCTGCCTGAACGACGACCGTCCTGCTGCATTCATCGATGTATCGAACTACATAACTCTCTGCACAGACCATGTGCACATGGTTGAAATATTGGAAATTGCTTATGTTGCGTCATGAAAATCGAGGAGACGGTGCTGGATAAGTAAAGGTGAGGAAGTCGAGCTATATTTACCAAAAATCATGGAAATGGTCTACATGCCGTAAACTGGCGGCCAAATGTGCGGGAATGCGATATGGCCACGTCATCTCTCACTTAGATAGCACGTACAGCTGTTGATCAGAAATTGAGAGGTAACAACACTCCTGGATGCAAACTATAACACATAGAAACGCAATATTGGATGTTAATAATGTGTATCTAACTCATTGCATACAATCATTGTGTGTACAAAGGCTGTTTCGATATGATCAATGTGAGCATCAACAGAGAGTCAACAATTTTTAGCCTTACACATTCGGCAATCAAACTGCGGCATTGTCACATACTGCCAAAGTGAATGTATTGGGGGGCGTTATAGTGAAAGAAACAAATGACACGCTCATTGCCACATCCTAAAAATCAGCATCAACGGAGCCCCAATGATTTTTGGCGTTACATCTTGACAAATCCACAGGGCTGCGTGGCAACATTAACACATAATTGAACTATCAGCCTCATTTCTATGCAAAAATTCTTTTGGTGACACCGTACCTATGCCCTGAAAATGAACGTCAACTGAGTATCCACGATTTTGGGCCTTACATCTTTTTCAGACAAGGGGCCCTGCGGTGACATCGGTGCATAATCGAGCTATCAGCTCTCATTCTAGGCAAAAATTGTTTCGGCAACATCGTAACTAGGCCCTGAAAATTGGTCGTCAACGGACCGTCAACAATTGTTGGCCTTGCATCTTTGTCAGTCAAGGGGCCGTGCGGCGACATTAATCCATAATCGAACTATTGGCCACCTATCTAGGCAAAACTGTGATTGACGACATGGCACCTGTGCCTTAATACTGAGCGTCAACGGAGTGTCAACAGTTTTTGGCCTTCCACATTTGTTAATCGAGATGCCATGTGGCGACATTGCCCCATGATCGAGCTTTTAGCCATCGTTCTAGGCAAAAGTGCTTCTGGTAACACCATACCTATGCGGTAAAAATGACCGTCAATGGAGCGCCAACCATTCTAGGCCTGCTATCTTCATTGATCAAAGGGCCCTGCGGCGACACTGACGCATAATCAAAGTATCGGCTGCCTTTCTAGGCCAAAGTGCTATTGCCGACAACGTATCTGTGCCCTATAAATGAGCGTCAACAGAGCGTCAATGATTTGAGTCTTTCCATCTTCATTAATCGATGGGCCGTGCGGCAACATGAACACATAATCGAACCATCAGCCGCCTTTCTAGGCAAAAATGTTATTGGCAAGACCGTACCTATGCCCTGAAAATGAGCATCGACGGAGCGTCAACGATATCACGCATTCGATCTTCATTGATCAAGGGGCCGGGCAGCGACATCAACGCATAATCGAACTATTGGCCACCTTTCTAGGCCAAATTACTATTGGCGACACAGTACCGATGCCCTAGAAATGAGCGTCAACGGAGAGTCAGCAATTTTAGGACTTCCATCATCGTTAATCAAGAGGCCGTGCAGCGACATCGACGCACAATTGAGCTTTTGCCTGTGTTTGTGGGCAAACATGCTTTCGGTGACAATTTACCTATGCCCTAGAAATGAGCATCAACAATTCTAGGCCTTGCCCCATGGTTAATCAAGGGGCCGCGCTGCGACAGTACTCTGTAATCGAAGTATCGGCCACCTTTCTGGGCAAAAGTGCTTGTAGCGACATCGTAACAATGTCCTAAAATGAGTGTCGACGGAGCGTCAATGGAGTGTCAACGATATTTGATCTTGCATCTTGAATAATCCAAGGGCAATGGGACTTAGCAAACCTGCAATCAACCTATTGGCAAGGGTTTTGTGCCAAAAATACTAGCTACGAAATCGTGTCCGCCTCCTACATTTGAGCGCCCATGGAGCGTAAACAACCTTTGTGGAGGCTCAGTAAGTTACACACCAATGAAGTGGATTTGGGTGTGCATAAATTGAGTTTTACACGGTCAATCATTTCAATATATCTTTGTATACCACTTTACAAGTATGCATGCAATGTCTCACAGATCGGATTTTTTTGCTTGTAGGTCTAGAGTCAATATTTATGGACCAGCAATCTGCTGTACTATAACTTTACTTTTGGCAGTCACTCGAGTCGTATTATCAAACTTTCTTATTCCTACCGCCATGTCTGATACACAATCTTTGAATACCTCAATGCTGGAGGTTATGATCTCTTCCAAAAATTACCGTGTCTGTATTAGCGATTTGAGCGACCTTGCTTTACATATCATCGTTGACGCTTGGTGGGCTTCAATGAATGTGGACTCGGAACGTCCGATAGGTTGGAATAATTCCTGGGCTGCGCCTTTGTGGCGATTTTACTGACACTGTGGAATTGAGGAGACCGGCACCCCTGGGATCATAGGTATCGTTTGTCACCAAGTTCCTCGTCATCCATCAGAACATGGGACAAGATGAATGGATACACATTTCCTTCCAAAAGCTCACATCGCAAAGTTAAACGGATGAACCGAGTCAGAGGTACCTGAATTACCGAGTTCGACGGTCGATTAAACAGCGTTGGCAATCCTAAAGAGGCAAGGAAGTCGAGGAATTGCAATAGTATGGTAGCAAAGGGAATATATCTTTGACATGTGGATTGATTCATATTGACGGAAATGACAGACAAAATGCTCCAAATTGGGACCTAAGGATGTTGAAACTTCGGAAGTTCTCCAAGAAACGTGGAATCGCTACGTCATGTTATGATTTGTTTCGGCTCATCTTCCATGGAATGCGATATCAAAGCTGGAGCTGGGACGGTCATATAAGACAGTACGTGATCACCTAGTGCTGCTGTCTGCTGCAAACTTTGGCAACATTTGCTGGAGGGATTATGCACTGACCGTGGATGCAATCAAGAAGCAAATGCCGTCACGAAACAAAGTTAGTAAAGCTTTGGACAGATGGACATCAACAAACAAACACGCCATAACGTCGGTCAGTTCTTACTATATGGATCAAAATTGGGCATTGCGTGAAGTTCAACTTGCTTTCAAGGACGTTGATCGCCTATTCCTTTCCACTTTCGAAAGGTAATTAAGCATGATATGACGATGGCCGACGGACTGGAGCAGGGCGAGCTGTACATTTGGAGGATGTGCTAGATCGTTTCGAGCTTACCGATGGCCGATTGCTTGATATTACCATGGATGGTGGTTCCTCAAAGTATGCGATGACACATGAGCTTCAATCAACGCTTGAGGTCACTGGAATCAAGTGGCCTGCACTGAGGAACCACATACCTTGCATGGCGCACGTCATGCAGCTGGCTTTAAGTGCATTCATGAGCAGTCTCGGTGTAAAAGGCCGCACCAAGTCTTGGTAAGCCCATGAGCGCAATCACCAATTTGGAGAGAATGAAAGCATAGACATTGGGTAGAGTCAAAGAATTCGAAAAGAGGGCAACGCTAGAAACAATAAGGTGTCAGCCATGAAACCAGGTATAGCAAAGATAATTGAGACAGTGAGTATTTCATGATATTTTGGAGGTTCTGAAATTGACCATCATATAGCAAAGAATGCTGCAAGTATTGATTACGTTGACACCTGGTCGTCGAAAGAAGTTCATCGACTGGGTAAAAGCCAAAGTCTCGATCGCTGTACTTCCGAATCGGGATGTGCAGACACAGTCGAACTCAACATTGGAGTGACTCAAGTGCGCCTACCAGTTCCGGGAATTCATGCGAGAGAGGCTCCAAAATCCAAAATATAGTGATCACTGGCGACTCTTTACAACACAAGATAAATGAACGATCATCAAGAATGTCATGGAAGTATTGAGGCCATTCCAATATTGGACCCTGAGGATGTCGAAGAGGCATACAGTCACATTGCATCAGGTTCTCGTAGTGTACAATGACATGTTTGACCACATGGATGGTGTTCTGTGAGCTTTGGCTACGAAGAGGACTAAATGGAAGGAGAACTTATTTTTCACTGTGAAGTTAGCTCGACAGAAGCTATCCAAATATTATGCTGAAGTGACTTCAACAATGGGTATGGAGCTCATTTCATCACACATCCTCGATCCTGTCCGCAAGTTGTGATTGTTTCGGAAGTAGGACAAGGGAATGGATACTAATCCTGAGGACGAGATATCCTATACAACCCTGTACAAGGAAGCATTTCTGAAGTATGTGGAGAATGAATATAGTGCCAAACATCGATATGTGCTGGTAAATGAACCAGACAATGGACCGAGTAGTACAATCGTCCCTTCCTCAATGCCCTCAGCATCGCGTCATTTATCCGTTCGATGTATATGATTCGTCCAGCAATGATGAAGAATATTTATTGCCTACCAATGGGGCTGAAACAACCCCCGGGCGAAGGGATCACACAGCACGCTTATTGACTGCTGCCAGGCTCTATTTGAATTCACCGCCTGCACAGCCAATGAACTGGGGGCAAATTATTCCAAATCTCAATGATTACCACTCCGACCCAATGTGGATTAGCAGTACATTTTGGATACCAGATATAACCGACTGGTGGCGGCAGCATGATGAAAGGCACTCAAAGTACACTGATCTCTCCAATGTGGCGCGCGACATATTCACTATCATACCGCATGGTGTCAGAGTGGAATCCAGTTTTTCCCTTGGCCGAGTTGTTGTCGGCTGGAGGCAGTCGAAAACCACAGGCCACACCTTTCGGGAAAAATTCGTTGCAAAGCAGATTGCTCGACCCAATATCATGATCTTGGCAGGCGACGAGACAGATTCTTACACGACAAACACTGAAAACGACTCAGAACGGAAGAAACAGTCGGAGGAAAGGACATTGCACAGCATTGCCAAGGTCAACGACATTTTGGATATGTGGCAGGGCAGCCAAGACCTACGTGCTACCCAAGAGGGATCTCGCGCTGAAAACAAACAGATGACCGCCGTAGGATACATTTCGGACACTGAAGAGATTGTGAAAGCCTCATGGACACACTTTCAACACAATCGTGAGGCTGCATTTAGACTGACCGAAAGATCCCCTTTGCCACCAGTGTTGGCTGCAAAGGAGGTCCTTGGGGGACAAACACAAATATTGAACGTCCGCCGAATCCGCACAATCAACCGTCATCCAGTGCAAAGTGATGAGGATAGCGCCACTGAAAGCATTTTCGACACCGAAGATTGGCTAAACAGGAATGGTGACTTGGATAATCCAAATCACACGGTAGAAAATTTGCCAGGCACACATTGAATCTGATATAGAGCAAGGTAATGGTATCGAGGATTCAGAATGCCCAGAGAAGCATGATGTGAGCACAGCGCCAAATGTTCCCCGATTGATTCGGCCAACATGGAAGTCCAAGAGGCAGGCTGGAGAGATTGTTCTGATGGTTATTGCAATAGCAACGAGGAGGAATAAGGGAGTGAAGACAAAGTAGGACAGAATGCTTCAGCTTCTTGATGTAGCTTGACCGAGTGTTTGAGTAAGAGATATCTTATGGGCGAATGGTGAGCAGTAGATTGTGAATACCCTTCAATAAATGGATCTATAGCGGGTGCAAGGAAACTTTTGACAAGATATAAAATTGTGGTCATGTGTGAGCAAACAGTGCGAGAAAGTTACTGGGCTCGGCTTTGCCAAACTGAAGAGTCTCTGTCTGACAGAAAGACATCTAATCACATCAAATCATGATGAACCCAATTGTTGATGGCAGCATATATTGAATGGACAATCGATTGAAATGAGCGTCAATGGAGGGTCCACGATTGTTGATCTTGTAGGTACGGTAATTAAACGGTGATCTGGTCACTGTTATTAATCACCGACGTATTAGCAGGTTTTATTGGCAAAAGAGACAGCCACATGGTCACTGCCCCATTCTGAGAATGAGCGTCAACGCTGTGTCAACGATGTTTAGCTTTGCATCTTGGGTAATTTATGATCCGATTGGTTGCAGATATCTATTCATGAGATATTAACAGCCTCTGAGAGCAAAAACAACAGCTACAAGCTCCCTGCCACATCCTGAAAATGAGCGTCAACTGAGGGTCAGCAGTTTTAGGTCTTGAATGTTATGTAATCAAGACAGTGCGCGGATCTGGGCGCTCATAACCGAATTATTGACCCCCTTCATAGGCAAAAATACAATATATGAAAGGTAAAACACGGATTCCAAGTTGATTGATATTGCAGGCTGCACAACATGCAACAACGCATTATTGGTGGTTGAAAATGCGATTTTGATAAGATATTATTAACCAACTGCAAACACAAGAGCCTTATATGAATCTATACATGGACCCGCTGGGCGACGCGCTGAGAACCCACCCAATTCGGCCAGGTTAGGAGTTTACGATCAAAACGTACCCGACTAGACTGTTTGGGTTTATTGACGACCCGGACCGCCGATTTGGCACCAGTTCAGTGTGGACCAGAACCCGGACCCGAAGTGAAGGTCCGGAACCATTGCTAACACTGCTCCCGGCGGTCCTGGTAGTCCTCCCGGCGGTCTTGGTGGTCCTGATGGCCTCCCTGGGTCATTCAGACTTTCATTTCCACCACCATCAGTATCTCCATATCCTCCTCTCAGAGACTGATATCATTCTGCTAATTCCTCTCTCGTATGTTGAGTAACAACAGAATCCAAATCATGATCTCTAATATGATTTCTTCTATCAGGATGCCTATAACGAGGTCCAGCCTGTATTGACCTAGGTTTATGAGAAGTACTTTCTGAAATCTAATATTCTTCCATGTGAATTGTTAAGCCTGTACTGACTTCCTGAATTATTGCCAATGACTCATCCATGGATTTGATACGTTTTAACAGATCTGATTTCGTTGGCAACTTTTCTAAGAATTTCTGAATCCTTTCTATAACTTCTTCCATATTGTCCTGTCTCTCAGAAAAGCTCTTATTTTCCTCTTGTAATTTCACTATCGCGTTTTTATGATTTAACAGTATTGAACCATTTGTAACTTGTTTCGAAAATATATCTGTGACTTGTTGGTGAATTCCCTGACAAATAGAACCGGCGCCCTGGACGATCACATGATCTTGTGTTTGCAAGATCGAAAATCCCGCTCTCATTTGCTCGATGATTGCTTGCTGAAGTCCCAGTTGTCCTCCAACACCTGGGACTGCTCTTTCAATCTTCGCCCACTCGGTACAAATCCTCCCTTGCAGAATTTCGCCATTTTAGCGTACCGACAGGAACTCGTCTTCTATTATTCCGTTCTCCTCGTTGCATGCCTGAACCACATTCATCATTTGTTGAGATATCTGTTCCAGCTTGCCTTGCACTGAATCGGCTTCCTGCATTGAAACCTCTCGTATTCCTTGCACAGCTTTGTCGGGTTCCCCGGCTTCTTTGATTTGCCTGAGTTGTTCTCGTGCCGCTTCCAACCTCCTCTGCTGGGCTTGGCACCATGCTGGTATTCCCTGAGCCACTGGTGACTTGTCGGAGCTCCATTTCTCTACCCTCATTGATTTCTGGGCTACTACTCATCTCAACTATGTGAGCCTATGCCTCAGGGTTGCCATTCCTTACTGTTAGGTATGGATAATCCATTGGCAACCTATAGACCTCAGTCTCAAATCTTCCTGTTTCGTGGAGTCCTTGGCAAACCAAACACTTGCAACTCGCTGTAGGGCAATGTTCCTGAAATCCGCTTTTAAGTCAATAAGAATTTTGTCCTTACAATATTCCCATAGATACTGGAATATTACCACAGGTGTCGTTTTCGCAGTCCCTGCACTGTTCCTCCTCTCTATTTCTAATCATTTGTCATATAGTGCACCTGACATAATAGAACTTGTACTGGGTGCAATGGTTCGCACAAACTCTAGTTCCGTCCATAATACAGCAATATCTTTATAGACAATCCTGACAATCGTTCATTTAAGCGTAGTCTTAATATATTATTCTGTTATGGGGATATCTAGGCCCCATGATCAATACAACATTTATTGAACTAAATAAAGCCGCCTATCTAAACTCCCTTGTCTTTCCTAACAGTCAACCTCTAATCTAGTTCCACTAGAAAGAGCTCACCACTCTTCCTCGTCTATCCAAAAATCGCTCTTTGATGAACTCTTCGACGGGAAACAACCCAATAGTGAGAGTACCAGAACACCTGGTATCCGATGCTGAGTGCAATCGCATAGTATGAAAGCTCTCGGGAGATGTGTGTTGCATGCCGCTGATTGAAGAATTGTATTTGATATCCGATCGTTGCGACAACCTGTTGATGTGTGTATCGAGATTGCCTCAATTTAAATGAACACAGAAAGCAAATATGCACGTAAGTGATTTATGGAAGTAATGTTGAATATAGTTACATCGAAATCTTAATAATATTGCAAGGTGTTCTCCGCTTGTAATGTTTGACTGTGGATAGCTTCTAGTGCTTGGTTCTTCTCATTGTCAAGGACAATGTGAGTTCTTATATAGTTGGATTCTCAAGTGAAGCTTGCTCTTGGATTCCTGCCATGACACAAAGTGTGCTTGATAGCTAATCCCCAAGATCAACTGAGGTGACTCATTGATTGTGCCACGAATTCCTTCAAGGTTATCATGTTCATCCATGAGTGGTTTCAAGGTATTACAACCCTAATCTGCGCCATCCCCATGACATGATATCCAATGTACTAATATGACAACTCATAACTTCAACTTAGACATCTTGCTTCCCATTCGTTCAGTTGCTGGAACATCCAACGACTGACATTCTTATCAGTGCTTATGGCAATATATATCAATAGCTTTTGGCTAATGATTGCCTCTCCTGAACTTGGTTTTTAGGCATTTTGTCAGAGATTGAATCGGCGACCAACATATACTCTGCCAATGTAGATTTTGACACGCATAACTCGTATTATTCAGCTGGTATGATGTCGCGATGCATACTCACTTAAACCACTGAGTAGGGTCGCTTCAAGCCTCTTATTCTCAGCCAAAGGCATTGATCCCTCAAACACTGAATGCTTAGGTCTCGACTTTCCGTAGACCAGGGGTTGCCTGAAGTTATTCTCACCGCTTAGTGTGTGAGCTTCTAGATCCCTCTCTGTCGCAAATTGTATTATTGTTTGCTGCCCACATGATTCTGGGTAAGCGGGACCTAACTGTGTGTTCTCCCGCGAGATAGGATGTAGTTGGTGTGGTCAATAATCATGTGCAATACTGAAGGTTTTTCACTTCCCAGTAATGGTGACATAATTGCATCATCATCGATGATTGCGCTAGTCAGGGCGTACCTATGACAAATTGATCGTCATGCGGCTCAAGTGTAATTGCACTAACAATCACTTGACTGACAACCATGATGATATTCCACAAGTAGGTGTTTTGCATATGAGCCACGTGCAATCATCACATGTACTTGCTTCAATCCATTCATGTATCATTACCGCTGCTAAGAGAGAACCAGTAACATACTCAGGATGCAAAACTAAAAATCGTTGACGCTCCATTGACTCTCATTCTCACAATGGGGCAGTGACTGTGTTGCTACCTCTGTTGCCTAGAAAAGCTGCTGATATGACAGTTATGCATAACAGTGACCAAATCACTATTCACTTAATGTACTTACAAGATCAAAAATTGTTGACACTTCGTTTACTCTGATTTATTGGATTGTTCATTCAACATCTGGTGCCATCGATAATTGTTTTCATGATGTTTTGAACGTATTGGTACTCATTGTGAATAATTGAGGGTTGGCCCTGTGACAGAGCCGAGCCCAGTATTATTCTTCCACAGTTTGCTCTCATACTAATACAATGTTTATATCTGGCCAGAAGATTCATTGCACTCACTATACATCTGTTCATCAACCGATATTGACATACAACTGCTCACCATTTGCTCATAGTGAATATCAAAATGATACTCACAGTTCAGGTATATATAGAAGTAGATGGAACTGAGTGACGCATTCTGTTCTACTTGTTCTTGATTCCCTCATTCCTTCTTGTTTCCTTGCCATTGATCATCACCAACACCTTTTGAGCCTGTCTCTTTGACTTCCCCATTGGCTGAATCAATGCAGCAACATTTCGGGCAGTACTCACATCCCCCTGCTCTGCCATTTTGGAAGATTTGATGCCATCTTCTCGCTCGTTATCGTATTCACAATCTCCCACCCATTTGGCTCAGCTAGTGTTAGCGACGGTTCCGGGTTGTACCGCTTCCATCAGAGTGGGGACATGAACCCAGACCCAAGACCAGGTTCCGAACCGCCAAGGCAACCGACCTGGGTGACTAATGCCAAGTGGTTACCCGGACCAGACCAAATACCACTGGTTTTTGGCAGCATTGGAATTGGACTGTTGTTCCATTTTGCTGTTCCTGGAATGATGGCTCTAATTATGTTTTCAAGTTAATATTGTATGACGACATGGTCTATACGTAATCCAGGCAGTGTCAGCAGCTCTTTCACCCCATGGTCTTCATTTGGTATTCCGATTAATATTCGTTGAGTCGCTATGAAATAACACTCAAATTAACACTCGAATCGCAGGTTTTCAAGAACCAAGCAACCAACATTACTCACATTCACAATCGGACCCCAGAAGGTGAAAAAGCTCCTGAAACCACCTAAGTAATATATTGTTCATGTAGCAATATGATTAGAACCCAAATGATTAATTAGAGCGAAAATGCTGGGCTCTGAAGGGCCTGGTGTTATCAGCGGTTTGCGACCACCGTTACTGTTCGGGATCTGGGTCAGAACTGAAACGTCGCCAATTACGCAGTCCAGGTTGTCAATGGACCTGAACTGTCAATTCGTGTATGGCTCGATGGATATCTCCCAAGCCATCAGAATTGGGTGGGTAGTAAGCAGGTTGTCCAGCGGGTCCGTCTGTAGTTGAATACAATGCTCTTGCTTTTGCTGTTTGATAATTGTATTTGATCAAAATAGGTTAAATAACATCCAGAAATACCTTTTGATTACTTTGCAGGTTGCGACATTGACTATTTTGGAATCAACGTTTGGCCTGTTGTGTTTTGTATTTAGGAGTACTAAGACAGACAATAGTTCAGTTCTGATCTCATATATCTGCCAGATGCCTTGATTACGCAATGTTCGAAACAAAAAATCACTGAGGCTCCATGGACACTCATTGCCAGCATGGGGCAGGCAGCATGCCACTATTGCTTTTGATGCTTAAAGCAGCTAATACCTCATTTATGGAAGTCTGAAACCAATTGCCACTTAGATAACCCAAGATGCAAAGACAAAAATCGTTGACGCTCAGTTGACGCTCATTTTCAGAATGAAACAATGACCATGTTGCTGTCTATTTCGCCTATAATGGCAGCCAATACATCCATTATGCCTAATAACTACCAGCTCACATTGTAATTACATGACTTATGAGATTAAGAATCGTTGATGCTCTGTTGACACTCATTTTCATGATGAGGTAACAAACATCACACGCACTGGGTTGCCTGAGAAGGCTGTGAATACACCATATATGAATCACTATCACGAATCAACACCTAGAGAAACGAAGGTGCAAAGCCACACATCATTGACCTTTGGTTGACGCTCATTGTCAGAATGGGGCAGTGACTGTGTCGCTTTCTGTTTCGCTTATACAGGCACCCAGGGCATCCGTTATGTTCAACCACTCCCAGATCACTGTGTAATTACCTGACTTAGAAGATAAGAAATTGTTGACTCTCCATTGACGCTGATTGTCATGATGCAGTAACGAACAGCGTACACATTGTTTTAACAGAAAAGGCCCTCAATTCAGCATGGATGACTTGCTATCACAAATCAACACGTGGATAACCCGCGATGCAACGCCAAACATCATTCACACTCGGGTGAAACTTATTTTCAGAATGAAGCAGTGACCGTGTCGCTTAATGTTTTGCTTATAAAGGCTGCCCATCCAATGGTTATGCTACATAGTGATTACATCACTTTACATTTACCATGATTACAATACCAAAAATCATAGACCCTCCATTGACGCTAATATTGATGATGAGGTTGGCACCTGATCACAACAATTTTTACCTATTAAGGCAGCCAATACTTCAATTATCTATAACCACGACCAAGTCAATTTTTATTTACCCGACATAAATGACTTAAAATTTTGACACTCTGTTGAAGCTCAGTTTGCCACGGGTGTATTCACTATATTCAATCATTTGATTTGGCTTAGTCTATAATCCATATTGTTCTGGCAGCCTTTCTAGTATTTTCATTCACTTTCTCCTTGATCACTACATTGTTCTTTAATAATACATATAGATATATCCTGTGAAGTCTACTTTGCAGTGTCCGCTAGTTGAAGCTAATAATACACTCAAAGATCCCATGCATTTCGATCAATGTTCGTTATCACTCTCTGGTTTGCTCAATATGCTGCTCTGCTCTTCAAAATGGATGTTAGCTGCATTACCACACAGCAGATAGTGTACTAACCAGTGGATGATTCTTCATCTGTCAGCATATCCGGATCACAATCTGTATCATGCTGGCTATCCCTGGCATATGCATCAAGTGTAGAAAATTCAGCCCAGGGAGCAGGAGTATGAGAATACATATATCCGGCTGGCAAATTGACTAAGTGGGCACGTTGAGCTACGGCATTGCCACTGGGTAGCACCGGTAGGATTCCCACCAGAGGTGATGTTGGCTCTCGATTCGGCTGTATGTGTCGGTAAGCCGGTGTTGCACCTGTACATTTGTGTCTCCGGCATGTTTGCAGATATGATGGGATGCAATTCTGGCAACATAGGCTTCCATCAGTGTGGTTTTGACAAGGCATGGTGAGGTGTTAGTCTATCGCAGCGTTGAAGTTGTTATGCCCTAGAGACTCAACACCCCGCTTGTTCTCTTCTCGTACAGCTGCGCAAGGTTTATGCATCAGATATTGTGTTTCCTCTAGTGCGGGGCGTGGAAACCTACCTTTAGCCATTTCGGCCATATTCGAGGCCAGGAGCATGTCGGACTGTTCCAGCTGTACCCGACCACCTTGCCTTCCCATAGTGGCAGACATGTTGAAAACCCACAAGAAATTAGTTGCCGTGCTACCAGGGAGCTTTGGCTAGAGCCTTAACCATATATGCTTCGGTAGCCTCCTCTAATGTGCTCAAAACCTTTTTCTTCAACTCGCAGGAATGCTTATCACGAAATTTGTCAGCACACAGCCGAGAGTTGCCCTCATCATGATGGTCGATTCTGCAGACTGTGCCGAAAGGTTACTTGGCCGACTATGGAGGTTGCCTGTTTCAAGCAGCAAGAAATTGGTCAAGTAGTTGTCTGCGTAAACGCGTGGAACATTATATGGTCAGTTGAGGGATATCTACCACTGTATGAATATACTCAGACCCAATTACATGCTGCATCTTATTCCTGCTGCTTCCGGTCTTACAGACGACCATCAAATGTTCATCCTGGGTGATATATTTGGTGGCTTCTTTGGCAGCATCGCGGTGGACTAACTGGTATCTGGGTGGTTGCTGTGTGCCATGCAGTGACAGATTGGATGAAGCGCCTGTCGATCGGCTTACTTCGTATCCACCTCCACCTGCTTGAGCTGTTTGTGTATCCAAGATCGGGAGGTGTGGAATAGAAGACGTTGATGATACAGAAACGAAATGGGGAGTCCTGAGGAATATATAGTGAGCTACATGTCAGAACGGAATAAGTAGCAGCCAACTTGTACGTTATACTCACCATGAATGCTGCTGCATATAACAGCAAGTTGCAGTGGTTTTCCACTGTTTCGCGATTTGCAATAAGTCGGTCTGATGTTGTTTGTTTGTTTCCCGGGATAAATTGAAGAGTACAATAGTGGAAATCATATCGTTATCAGATATTAATAGAACATTCATTGAGTGATAGAAGTCTGCTGGTGTTTGTCTCAACGAATCCCTGGGATATTACATGAAACTGATGCTAACAATCCAGTGATGTTGTATGGTTAGCCTAACTATTCCCGTTTTATTGACAGTCATAACGCAAACTTTGCTTTGTTCAAGTTGAGTAAACATACCAACTTTGACATATAAGACGCAGCATGCCTCCATATTGTCCATGTCTTGCAACATCCAACATCTCGCCAAACAACAAAGTCAACACAAACTTCAATGGTCAATGCTCCGAAAGAGAACAGTATGCCACCTTTGGCAGGCATATATGGCATATTGACCCCAAGGTCCACACTCCAACGTCATCAAGCAAATGAAGGCAACAGAGGCTTGGAAGCAGACAAAGCCTGAGTCCTTGAGGCATTGCACAGCTTGCGATCCAAGAAGAAGCTAGCGGCTTAGAAATGACAAGAAACACACTTCTTAAGCAGTGAAGAGAAAGAGAAATGGATCGAAGCTTATGTTGAGAGAGAAACCGCTGTTGCAAGCAAGCAGTTTGAAGATGCAGAGGCAGGGATTGGGTAGGAGAGGGAAGACATGGGGACAGCTGAGAATGTAGGATTGATGACCACAGAGCCCAAAATCACTGAGGAGCAGATGATGGTTGCTATCGGAGATTGTCTGAGCGATCTTGTAAGTTCCAACAATTGGGATGATGGGGAAGATAGGATGATGACGAGACAGAGCAGGGTCAGCTGTGCAAAGATGACAAACCCGGCTGGGTGATGGGCACCATCTCCGAAACGGTACAGCAGCGCATGGACAGGTTTCCGCAGAAGGTGATGGAGCTTGATGAATTGAAACCACCAGCATCGGGGACCTAGCCAACTACTTCGGTGAAAGGGATCAGAACTATGGCTCATCTGAATTGAAGGTTGGGGAAGCGATTCAACTGCAGACTGATGATGATGTAGCTTGACCTGCACCGACAATATTTGGGGAGCTTATGGAGGGTGTTGATATTTTCCCCGGAAGATCACAAATGCTGCACGAGACTTCTTGACCTGAAATTGGTCTCATGTGGTTGGGGTCAGGGAAGCCACCGTCGGACTCAGGTATTACTGGGGTTGCACCCACTGCGGAGCCTGGTTCATCGCCTGTTCAGAATCCGAAGCCTGTCAAAACCGTAAGCTGTTACCACTGCGTACTGCTCCCGCACACAATTTTCATATAGAAATCCGACGAAGACGAAGACATAGTGATGGCTCCTGAGTCAGCGGAGTAATAGAAATGCAAATTGTCATTTTTGACATCATATCGCTGTGAAAGCATTTTGTGTACCAGTTTTGCTATGTGTCAGTGGTTCCTTGATTTCAGTGACCTAATGATGAGACATGACAATTCCTCTGTGCATGTGCAAGGGTCAAACGCACAATGCGAATGTTCTAGAACCCCAATGATCATCTTAGACGCCCAATATGCTTGAATTCAGTTTGTCTATCATTGTTAAGTGAGAAAGCAAAAGCTATATTAGTTACGAAATATACTAAGAAAATTTCATTAAGTATTGTCATATGAGTCATAGCAATAGCAGTCTGTGCTCAATACAAATGAGTTTGAATGACCACAGGCATGTTGCGTTTATCCATGCATTCAATTGCATTACTCTCCGCACAGTCCTGGTGCGCATGGTTCAGATATTCAAAATTGCCAACGGTATGTCATGGAAATCATGGAAGACAAACTGGTTGAGGCAATGTGATGATGCCGAGATATATCAATCAAAGCCCAGTGAAATGATCTACATGCCGTAAATTGCCAGTCGACAGCCCAGGGATGTGATAGGGCCACGTCATTTCACACTCAGATTACCTTGATTGAGGTTGATCAGAAATTGAGAGGCCACCAAGCTTCAGGATGCAAATGACAAGACTTAGAAACGCAATTGTGAATGTCCATAATGAATATGCAATGTTTTGCATACAATGATGGTGTTTCTCAAGGCTGTTTCGATGTGTTTAATGTGGATGTCAACAGAGTGTCAATGATTTTCAGTCTTACACATTGGACAATCAGAGGGCTCTATTGTCTGATCCTACAAAAGTAAATGTGTTGGTAGGCGTTGTAGCCGAAGAGGCAAACAATATGCTAGTCACCCCATCCCGAAAATGAGCATCACCAAGGCATCAACGATTTCTGGCATTGCATCTTGGAAATCCAAAGGCTGTGCAGCTACGTGTACCCACAATTGAAATATCAGCTGCCTTTCAAGCCAAAAATGCTGCGAGGACATCGCAAGAATGTCCTAAAACTGAGCGTCAATCAAGCGACACCGAGTTTTAGCTCTCCAGCTTGTGCAACCCCAGCTCTATGCGGCACGATTGACTCATAATCGAACAGTCGGCTGTCTTTCTAGGCAAACATGCTTGCGACAGCATCGCTACTATGTCCAAATAATGAGCATCACCGGAGGGTCTACAATTTGTCACCTTGCAGCTTGGAAAATGCGTGGGCTGTGCGGCGACATTAACTCATAAAAGAACCACCGGTGGCCTTTCTACGCAAGGATCCCGGTGACAGTATCGCTACTGTGTCATAGAACTGAGTATCACTGGAGGGTCAAAAGGGCGTTAACGAAGTGTCAAGGATTTTTCATCATGCAAGTTGCACAATCCTGGGGCTGTCCATCGACATACACCCATAAACAACGTATAGGCTGCCTTTGTGGGTAAAAGTTCCACTAAGAGTTCCGCTACCGCCACTTAACAATAGGTGTCTGCAGATCGGCAACAGGTTATGTGCAGGTCAGACAGATTCACAGCAACACAATGCCTTGCATCGTTTGTAAATGGAGTTTTCAATGGTCAGTCCTGTCAGTATGCCCCTGTATATAACTACAAAACTAGGCATGCAGAGTCACACAGGTCTCACTTTTGTCTTTCGAGTAGCCCAAGAGTCCATATGTAAGCACCAGCGTTCTACTCAACACTAATGTAACTTTTGACAGTCTCTCAACCGAAATTACACATCTTTGAAATTGCTAAAACCATGTCGGATTCCCAATCTATGATTACCTCGTTGCTCGAGGTTATGACAGCTTCCAAAACTGAAGGTGTCTTTGTTCAGGATTCAAGCAACCTTACATTACAAACCATATTCCAAGCTTAGTGGGCTTCAATGAATGTGGGCTCGAAAAGTCCTATTTCATGTAGTAATTCTAGACATGCGGCTGTGTGGCGCCTCTATTTGCACTGCCAAATTGAGGACAGTGGCATCCCTTGTATCATATGTATCATTGGTCATCAAGTTCTGTGCCATCCATCAGAACATGTGAGCGGTTCCATTGGTAAACATTTCCTGCCAAAAGCGCTCATGGCAAAGTTAAACAAATTAACACAGTCGGAGGTTTCTGAATTGACCTGTACAACTGTTGATCAATCCACTTTGGCCATATTGAACAGCCAAGGCAGTCGTGGAATTACAATGGTAAGCTCACAAACAAACTCGATATTTGACAGTTTGATCTTACATATCTTAACACAATTGGCAGACAGAATGCTCTAATCTAACAGCAAAAGACTACCTAACTGCCAAATTTCACCAAGATAGCAGGAATTGCTACATCATGTTAGAATTTGTTTTGGGTCAGATTCCATGGAATGCAATATCAAACCTCAAGCGGTGACGGTCATATTACTCATTACATGGCGAGCTCATACTGCTATCCACCTGCACCCTTAGCACCATTTGCCGGAGGGAATACTCAGTGACAGTGGATGCAATTAAGCAGCAGTTGCCATCAATAAATCAACTTAGCTTTGCGTTAGATGGGTGGACATCCATGAAGAAATGAACAATAACATGGGTCATAACATACTACATGGATCCGAATTGCGCATTGCAAGAAGTACCAGTCACATTTGACGATGTTGAAGGCCTGTTCTCTTTCTCCTTCGAATTCGGGTTGAGAATAATTGGTCAATGGTCAACATACCGGAGCCAGGCTAGTGATAGATTTGAAGGAGGGTCAGGAGCATTTCAAGCTGACCAAGGGCCATTTCCATGGAATTAGAACAGATAATGCATCTTCAAATTACTCGATGACTCGGGAACTACAATCAACCCTTGAGGCCTCTGGAATCAGGGGGCCAGCAATGAGACACCACATACCTTGCATAGCGCACGTCATTCAGCTTGATTTGGGTGAGATCATGCCCAATCACAGTGAAAATGGCCGCTCCAAGTCTTGGGAAGCCCATGAGCGAGATCAGCAATTTGGGGAGAATGAAAGCACAGACATTGGGAAGAGTCAAAGACAGCAGAAAGAGAGCAATGCTGGAATCAACATGGTGTCGGCTATGCGACCATGTTTGGCAAAGATGATTGAGACAGTACAAGTTTGAAGCCATTTTGAATAACCTGAAACTGACTTTCATATAGCAGAGAATGCATGCTGCATTGATTACACAGACACCTGGTCGTCCAAATAAGTTGATTGACTGTCAAAACGCCAGAGTACGATTCGCAGCACTACCTATTATGGATGCCAAACCACAGTGCAATTTGACACTGTCGTTGTATGAGGGATCCTACCGATCAGTAGAATTCACATGCGGGTGTCTCATGCATTGAAAATTCAGTGAATACCGACCACTCTCCACAACACAGAATGAATGGACGATTTTCAAGAGCATCATGGATCATTCCAGTCCACTCCGATACTCGAGCCAATGGATGTCGAAAGGGCACACGGTAGCTCCGCTTCATGTTATCACTATCTACAATCCCAATTTCGATCATATGGATGGCGTTATGCGAGCTTTGACTAAGAAGTAGACATGATGACACGGAGACATATATTTCGCCGTAAACATTGCACGACAGAAGCAGTCCAAATTGTATTCAGAGATTACTCCGATGACTAGTCTGCAGCTCATTCCGGCACATATGGTTGATCATTTCTGGAAGTTGCGATCAACTAGGAAGTGAGACAATGCGATGGATGATAATCCTGAGGACAAGCTTTCTTATACTACCGGATAAGATGATGCCTTTCTGAAGTATGTGGAGAACGAATACGGTTCCAAACATTGAGGAATCTCTGTCATTAACCGCTAAGATGTCCGGCATGGCAGCAACTTCCCCTCTGGCAAGTCCTCTGGATTTGGTCATTCGTTTTTTGATCCATATTATCCGCCCAGCAAGGTTGAAAAATACTGAACACCTAAGTGCATGGCTGAAAGGACACCCAGACAAAGCAATCACACAGCACTGTTATTGGCCGCCGCAGGGATCCCTTCGAATTCTCTGCCTGAAGCGCTGAACAACTGGGGGCAAGTTAATCCGCAGTTGACTGATTATCACTCCGATTCCATGGAGATTAGCGGTGCATTTTGGCGACTGGATATCACTGCCAGGTGGCGCCAGTGAATGGAAACACATCCAAAGTATGCCGATATCTCCAATGTGGCAACAGACATGTTCTCTATTTTACCACATGGTTTCGGAGTCGAGGCCAGTTACTCCCTTCGGCGAGAGGGTAGTAACTAGGGACAGTCTACAACCACTCGTGGGACACTTACAGCGAAGTCGTAGTAAGACAGTTTGCTGGAGCGAATAAGGGAATATCGGCGGGCGATTGGGCAGCATTGGATACCATGGGAGCTGCAAATGACCTGGAATTAAAGAATCAGGCGGAGGAAAGAACATTGCCCAGAATGGCCAAGGTGCACAACTTTTTGGAGATGTGGCAGGGAGCCAAAATCTATGTGCTACACAGATAGAATCCCGCACTTGAATCAAGCAAATGACCGCCATAGGATACATTTCCAATATTGAAGAAATCATCAAAGAATCCTGGTCAAACTTCTGACATGATGGCGCGGCTGCAATCAAATTTTCAGAAAGATCACCTTTGCCACCAGCTGTATCTGCAAAGGACCAGCCTGGAGGACGAACTGAAGTAGTGCATGTCTGCCGAATTGAAACAATCGATCATCATCAATTTCAAAGTTACAATGATCGTGCACCTGAAAGCATTTCTGACATCGAAAATTGCCTTGCCTGGAAAGGTCATTTGGATTACCCAAACCACAGCGAAGTGGACAGCATGGAAGACAATGAAGCCGAAATTAGGCCAGACAATGGGATCAAGGCCTCGAACAGCCCAGATCACTTGGTCATGAGTGCCTCACCCAATGATCCTAGATTGATCCTGCCAACATGGAGGTCAATAACCAGGCTGAAAAGGGGTTGATGAATGTCAGTGCAATCGAAACAAGCAAGAATATTGGAAACAAGAAACAGTAGGACAGATTGGGTCAATATCTGTTCACCAGGTTCTATATATTGCTTGACTGAGAATTTTACTTAGAGAAATATTATGTGAGAATATTGAGCAGTCACATGATGATATTTGTTCATAAATAAAACTATAGCAGGTGAAATGTAATATTCTGAGAGATATATCAGTTTTGGTAGAATGAGAGTGTCTTGTGCAAGAATAACACTCGGCTCGGCATTGCCATTGGATTGAGTCTCAATCGGACAGATAGGCAAACAAGAAATCAAAATATAGATTTATATAATCATCAATGGCAGCAGTCATTGCCTATACAATACATTGCAATGGGAGTCAATGCAGTGTGAATAATTTTTGGTCTTGTATCCTGGGTAATCTGACCACCGATAGGTTACAGTCAGGGATTAAATCATTTCTGGGCTCCTTCATTAGCAAAACAGACTGCAATACCCTTCCTGCACCATGTTGACAATGACTGTCAACTGAGTGTCAACCATGGTTGGTGGTGTATCTTGGGTAATCTGGGGGGCAACACCTTGCACACAGACATAGACAAAGTATTGGCTACCTGTAGAGGAAAAAGCGAAAGCGACATACTCCCGGCCTCATCGTGAGAATGAGCATCAATTGAGCTTCAACCATTGTTCGCCTTTCATCGTAGTTACTCACAGCTCGATGTGTCTGTTATTTTCTATACACATCATTGTGACTGTTTGTGTATGTCAAAGGGCTAAAGAACACTTACTGCTAGCTCTGTGAATCAAATATGTTGTTACTGTCCTGGAGGATGTTGCAGGAATATCCTGTACATCTTCGCATGTAAAGGCTGCCATATCCTTGTTTATGAATGCTTGTGATCAAGTGCCACTAATATTACCAAAGCTGGATGACTAAAAATCGTTAACCATCTTGTGACAATCAATAGCAAGATGCGGTAGAGAGCATTTCGCGTTCTTGTTCTACTAGAAAGGAAGCCAACACATCGTGTATGACTTTGTATATCCTGTCGGTCCCCAGAGTACCGAACATATAGGACCAACAATCTTTCATGTTCTGTTGACACTAATATACAGGATATGGTACGGTGTGTGTTTCTGTTCGTTTTGATCATCAAGGCGGCCAATACATCAAAAGAACCAGTGATGTGGCAATGTCAAAATTTTGCGATTGACAGAAGCATATGTGAAAGTGGCGAGAAATAGTGAAACCCGAAACACAAAACCGGACATTGGAACAGACGGGTCTGGAACTGAACCGACCCGTTTGTGCTGATGAAACCGGCACTGCGGGCAGGTGACCCGGACCAATTGCTAACAATTCACCGTCCGGGTTTCAGGTTGAAGACTGGCCCAATAGCCAAGGTGAAGATTGTTCGTGTGGTAAGACCCGTTGCAACGGTCCGGTTCAGGTTGAAACCCTGAAGCAGATCCGTTCTGGCGGTTTGGAACAGTTGCTACGGCTGTGCTTCACCGTGATTTGGATCATCCCGCTCGCGATTCCACTGGAGGTAATTTTCGGTGTCCACAATGCTCTCTTGTGCACTATCCTCATCACTTGTGCCTGGGCCACAGTGAATTCTTCTGTGTTGGCGAACATTCAATTTTTGAGTACGTCCTCCAGTGAGGTCCTTTGCAGGCAGAGCTCGCGGCAATGGTGATCTTTCAAATGATCCAAATGCAGCAGCACCTTCATGTGGGGAGAGTGACCAGCATTCTTTCACAATCACTTCCATATCGGAAATCTATCATCCGGTGGTAATCTGCTCGTCTTGTGACTGACATTCCTTTGGTGTATCACATATGTTTAGGCTGTGCTCACACATCTCCAAAAGGTCATAGACCTTGGCCAGGCTGTGCAATTTGGTTTCCTCTGCCTCTCTCATCAGTTCCGAGCCATTTTCAGTGAACATGTTATCCAATGTTGGTTCATTGCCAGCCAATATCCCATTATTGAATTAAGCAAACTGCCATATAATGTCTTTTTCGCAATGGTCACGCCTGAGGTATTCGACTACCACCAGCCAATAATATCTCAACCAAGAGATAAATTGGCGTCCACTCCGACACGATGTGGTCTGATAGAGAATACTTTGCGCACCACACTGGAGAGATTTGGTGTAGTTTGACTGAGGTTCGTCTTGTTGGTGCAACCAGTCGGTGATAACCCGTACCAAAAGTGTAGTGCTCATCACCATTGAGTTGGACTCATAATCATTGAGGTTTAGATTGACTTGCCCCCAGTTCTTTGGTGATTGAGGTGTTAGATTCAAATGGAGCCTTGCAGTGGTCAATAAGAGTGCACTGCGATCACTTCGTCCAGGTGTCGTTCCAGCCACATTTTCACCCGTTCAGTATTCTTCATCAACACTGGACAAATGACATGGTTCAAAGGAAGATTGACCGGATGATGAAGCAATCGCAATGAGGAAGAGATTATTGTATCGTACCCATTCGGGTGTAACGAGTGGCACACATCTATGCTTGGCACAGAATTCATTCCCCAGATACTGGGGAAATACCTCTTGGTATTTGGTTGTATACGAAGTATTGTCCTCAAGAGTAATATCCATTCACGTGTCGCACATCACTACCCATCGTGACCAGTGGAAGTGATCAAAGATGTTTGCTGAACTAACAAGCATACCTGCCGTTGGAGTCACAACAACATAATTTTTCGACAGCTTCTGTCGTGCTAACTTCATGGCGAAGTACAAGTCTTCCTTCCATGGAGTCTTCTTCTTAGCTAAAGCTCACATAACGCCATCCATTTGATTGAACATGTCTTGTAGACTGTGATAACGTCATGCAATGTAACCCTATACCTCTTCGACATCCAAAGGGTCCAGTATAGGAATGGCCTCAAACCTTCCATAATGTACTTGATGTTACAGGGTTGGTATAACCTAAGTAACTATACTGTAAAGTATACAAAGCTACTTAAGTACATACTAGTTATACTGTGCCGCAGTTTTGATGTTATACTTTGATGCTTATCTCAAGACGAAATGTATAGGAAATCGATATAGGTCATAAACGCACAATAGACAAATATATATCATTATATCAGATAGTATTGAACAGAGAGTAACTAAATCGTGTGGTGCATCGGGAAAATGTAATTCAGTCAGGAAGCCATATGCAAACCCTCCAGACACTCCGGTAGCCCTCGCCAGTGCTTCTAAGTACTTCCAGATGCTACCAGCCCCCCCAGGAGCTTTTCAAAGTGCTCTCAGACTGTGCAAGAGCATTCTCACGTGCTCCTGGAAGCACCTGCAGTGATGGAGGTGCATTCAGGATGCTACGAGATTTGATTATGAGGATACTTAAATTTTGGTGCTACTGAGACCTCTGCGCAGGTCTGCGGGAGACTTGGAGCCATATTCTCACACCAGTTGTTCTTAAGGTTCCATAACCAGAAGGCATTTCATCAATCATATTGGTCTTTTTTACAGTCACATGATTTGCTACATCATAGTATGGCATGAATTATCTAAGTCTCTCTATATAAATACATAAGGAGTGACAGGAATAATGGAGATGGACTCAGCGACAGCCAGTATATATTTTGGAGACCCTGGGGTAGATAGAAATCATGTCATTATACGAAATTCACACTCTGTCTGTCCCAGCTTCTGTTCTCATGCACTCTTGCCGAGCATCGTGGATCGACGCAATCTGTGAAACTCCTCATGCACTCTTGCCAACCATTCATAGATCCACCCACTGTGTGTGGTTCATCATGGCTGGGTATCCCATCGTGTCCTCTCACCCTCTTCCGATGCTCCTCGAGCAAGAAATGCTGATTCTCATGGATTCACTTCAGATTCCATGCGATGCGCGGCAGAGTGTTCATGATCGGCTATCTGGCTTGTTGTTTGACCATTTCACCACACCGTGATCGAGTGAACATGGAGATGCCCCCCGAGGCTGTAATCGAGCCAGTTTCGAGATGCATTTGTCGGCCACGATTGAGCGAGTTTGAAGATGCACTTTCAGTTGGTGATGGTGCGAACTTCGAGGCCGTAATTGGGCAAGTTTAGAGATACATTTGGAGGCTGTGATTGAGCAAGTTTGGAGATGCACCTGGAGGCCATGATGGAGCGAGATTGGAGGTGTACTGGGAGGCGCTCAATCTGGAGGCTGTAGATCAGGAGGGAGGCGCGATGGGAGCTAAGGCTCTATTCACTGGTCATGTCGTAATTGTGCAAATGTGGGGAATTGAGTACATTATGGTCTGCTGAGAGATGAGAGACTGGGTGGGAGTGGGAGACTGTCAATCTTGCGATGATGCAGCATGCCGTGTATGCAGTACTCACTGTATGCTGTACTCGGTGAATGCTATACTCGGTGTATGTGGCACTCCCTGTATGCTGTAATCAGTGTATGCTGTATTCGGATCAGGTAGTGTTACCAACGGTTCGGGACCGTCGCTTCGGGTCCTGTGCCGGGTCCAACCCGAACCATTCCCAAATTCACAGTCCGCGTTGTCAATCAACCCGAACTGTCAACTCAGGTACGGTTCAATGGTAAACTCCCAACCTGTCTGAATTGGGCGGGTTATCAGCGGGTCGCTCAGCAGGTCCATCCATAGATTCAATGAAGGTTAGTGCTTTTGGAGGATGTGAATAGTATCTGATCAAAATCGCGTTTTCAACATCCAAGAAAATGTTTTGGCATGCTTTGCAGCTTGGAATGTCGAATAATTTGGAATTGGTGTTTTACCTGTTATATATTGTATTTTTGCGTATTATGGTGGTCAATAATTCCATTATGAACATGGAGATCAGCATGATACCCTGGTTACCCAATACGCATCAACTGAAACTGTTGATGCTCCGTTGATGCTCATGTTCAGGATGCAGCAGGGAGCATATCGCTGTTGTTCTTGCCAGCGAAGGCTGCCAATCTGTGATGAACGGATGTCTGCAACCAATCGGAAAATGAATTACCCAAGATTCAAAGTGAAAGAGCATTGACGCTCCATTGACTCTCATTCTCAGGACGCGGCAGCGAGCCTGACGCTTAAGTTTTTCCCACTCAAGGCCGCCGATGTCTGATAAATGGAGGTCCACACCCAATCGGAACATAAATTACCCAAGATGCGAAGCTAAGAATTCTTGATGCTCTGTTGACGCTCATTCTCAGGATGCGGCAGGGAGCATGTCGCTGTGAGTTTTCCCAGTGAAGGCTGCCAATATGTGCTAGATGGATGTCTGCGACCAATCGGAACATCGATTACCTAAGATGCGAAACTAAACATAGTTGATGCTCCGTTGACACTCATTCTCTGGATGCGGCAGTGAGAATTTCGATGTAGTTTTTGTCAGAAAAGCCTGCCAATATTCGATAAATGGATGTCAGCAACCAATCAGAACGTAGATTACACAAGATGTGAAGTGAAAAATCATTGACACTCCGTTGACGCTCCATTGACGCTCATTTTGATGTATTGTCCATTCAACATCTGCTGCCACCAATAATAGTTTTCATCAAGGTTTGAACATCTTGGTAGGCTTTGTACCAGATTAAGACTTGGCCTTGGGACACAGCCGAGCGCAGTAACATTCTTGCACAGTTCGCTCTCACACGACTAAAATTTATCTATCGTGCCACAAACTTCATTGCTCCTGCTATACATCTGTTCGTCAGCCGATATTGGCAAGCTACTGCTCAGCATTCGCCCATAATATCTCACTAACCACAACTCCAGGTCAAGATATATAAACAAGCTGGTGAAACAATGACGCATTCTGTTCTACTTTTTTTCGACTCCCTTATTCCTCCTCGTTTTGATTGCATTGACCCTCATTAATACCGTTTCAGCCTGTCTCTTTGACTTCCCGGTAGGCCAAATCAGTCCTGGATCACTTGGCCCAGCGCTCGCATTTTGCCCCTCTGGGCGGTCCAGATACTCAATGCTATTGTTTTGCTTCATATCCAATTGAACATCCGCCCCGCTATCGTCTTCGCTGTCATTTTGGTTATCTAAGTCCCCATTCCAGTCAAGCCAATCTTCAATTTTCGAAATGCATTCGGGTGAACTAGCCTCATTACTTTCGACTGGATGATGGTGAATTCTTCGGATTCGACGGACATTCAACATTCGAGTTTGTCCTGCAGGGAGGTCCTTCGCAGACAAAGGTGGTGGCAATGGTGATCTATCTGACAATTTAAATGCAGCCGCACTATGATTGTGAAAGTGTGACCAGGATGCGTTGACGATGTCTTCCGAGTCCGAAATGAACCCCACGCCTGTCGTCTGCGTGTTTTGATTGCAAGATACTGTTTGGGTAGCACGTAGGTTTTGGCTGCGCTACCACATCTCCAAAATGTCGTGAACATTTGCCATTCAGTGCAATGTCCTTTCTTCTGCCTCTTTTTTCATTTCTGTGTCGTTTTCTGTGTTCATTGTATCCAAATCTGGGTCAGCGCCTGCCAAAATCCCGTTATTGGCTCGAGCGAACTGCCTAACAACCACTTTGTCGCCAAGAGTCCCGCCTGTGGTTTCTGACTGCCTCCATGTTAAGGGTTCTTCCTTCACAGAGTATATGTACCTGGGATAACCGACGGGGTACTTGTCAGTGAAATAACCTTCGGGCCACCTGACTTGCAAAACGACTACCCTAGCCATCCCCAGAACTTGCAGTCAAGATTACCTTTAGCGGGGTATGATTGGTACTCGTCTCGATTGGATAAGCTTAGGCTTAGCGGATTCATTGAAAGCAAAATGCTGCGGCAGCTGATTTGATGATGCAATGACACTGCCAGATCAAATGGGCATATAACCCGGCCGAGCGTGTTATTTTCAACCAGGTTTACAACCGACTAAAGAGGAGATTATGTCTGATCATACTGAGGAATACCTCGACCTGCAGACACGGCAATCGATAGTTGCAAGCTATTAAGTGGGATCTTAAGACCGTCGTCTTATGTGACTTCGGAGCACTGGGCACTGCCCGGCCAAAGGGAATAGTCCCGGCCTAAGCAGCGACATGATTGAAAGGTTATGACGATGGCTGATGATATGAGGCCGAGAGCATCCCCGCACATTGAATTGTGACGGAACGGCAACTGCGAAGTACGACTTGTCATAAGCATGCATGCGTACGTGTCATTTAATCTATGTTGGCATTGTTGTGGTTGTCCGCCACGTAAACCTATGATGCAATCATACCATAGTATGTGAAGCTGAAAAACCTTTCTACCTAATTGGGGGAATCGTTACCAACTACCGAACCATACGAAAGTGAGATGTCCAAGTTGAAGTTATAATCTGATATATGATATCTTGCGGGTGTGGCCTGATTATAGTCAGGAGCGTAACGCTTTAATACCGCACCGGCATGATCACGATAACCTTAGTGATGCGTGGCAATCTCTACTAAGCGCATTCAGTGCCGACTTGCCTAGAATGCATGCGGGCGATAATGAGCCGACTTGCTTTAAGATGCATGCGGATGATAATGAAACGTAAGACGCAAAGCATGTTGCTATCAAAATCATGGAAATGAAGAATGAGTGCGCATGCGTAACATCCCGAAGAAATTTCTATATGAGAGATCGCATTGTTCCGGCAATGAGAAGGACAAGCTCTAGCAGCGAGAAACAGCAATACCTACCAGCGGAAGAAAACCGTTATTTATTATTAAGTTTTTATGATACCTATATCTACATCTATTATCCTATATATATAAAATCTATTAGCTTTGTGTAGCGGCAGCCCCGCACCTTTGATAAGTATTATCCTATACGCATGACTATCACCTTCGAAGACGAAAAAGATATTATAGTTTATGCATTGGAGACGATAATTTGTTACGCCAGAGATAATAGATATATCTTCTTAGCGCAAAGCGTGTGGTGGATAGCCTCCGTCATTGGACTTTCAGAAGGACTATCCACACATATCGATAACCTGCGAATCTGTACTCAAGTGTATCAGTCAGTCTTGGGAGCTGGACCAGCATCAGCAGAAAGTACGAAATCATCTAAAACTCAGGATAAAAATAGTTTCGAGAATCTCGGAAGTCTTATACACCCGGATAGAGTATCTCAGATTGATAATATAGATAAGGGAAATTCTGAGGTTGAGATAAGCGAACCTCAGTCGGACCGAGTTACATCGATTATTCAAAAAGCCAATAGGTTTATAGGACGGTCCAAAAAAGATAGACAGGCGTTGAAGCAGAAGCCTTGCGTACTGTCACGTACAAGGTCGGGAAAGGTTCCAGGAAAACCTTTAACTAAAAAGCAAAGGAATAGACTACAAGCCATTCCTAAGGATACGATTTCTGACTACTTAGCCGGAAGGAAAAATTGATAGGGAGATTACGCTTAGACGTAATATTGCCGATAGCATCTGAACACCAGACCTATCAAGGACTTATAGGACATACGGCCGTGTACCTAGTATCTGCGAAGAAGTATCTTTGGATATAACTAAGTATAGATACTTAGGTGGAGGCACCCCCATAACACTCCAGCCGATGAAATCTCGGCCTATGCAAATACTGTCCTCCACTCCCACACCATGTGGTATGAGAGAGAATATGTCGCACGTCACATTAGAGAGATTGGCGTACTTGGAGTGCGTTTCCTCTTATTGATGCCACCAGTCAGTTATGTCCGGTAACCATAATGTACTCCTAATTTCTATTGGGTCGGGGTGGTAATCATTGAGATTTGGATTCATTTGACCCCAGTTGTTTGGTGCTCCAGGCGGTGAATTCAATGAGAGCCTGGTGGAGGTCAATAAGCATACTGCGCGATCGCTTCGTCCAGGTGTAGTCTCAGCCACATTGTTAGGCGTTTAGTATGCATCATCATCGCAGGACGAATCATATAGATCAAAGGATAATTGACAGGATTCTGAAACCATTCTTGAGGGGATATCATTGCTCCTCAGTAAACTTTCGTGTTTATTGACTGGCACATGTCGATGTTTGACACAGTCTCCATTCTCCACATAGTTCAGAACGGCCTGTGGGAATTGGGCAGTATAGGATGTTTCGTCGTCTGGATTAATATCAATTCCTTTGTCCCACTTTCTAAACGATCCCAACTTCCGCAAAGGATCGAGATTATGTGCATAAATAAGACTCATGCCTGTCGATGGGGTCATTTGAGCGTACTATTTGGACAGCTTCTGTCGAGCTAACTTCACGTATAAGAACAAGTCTTCCTTCCATGGAGTCTTTATATTAGCCAAAGCTCGCATGATGCCATCCATGTTATTGAACAGATCATTGTACACTGTAATAACGTGATGTAATGAGACTGTATGCCTCTGTGACATCCACAGGGTCCAATAACGGAACGGCCTCACCACTTCCATGACTCACTTCAGTATCGTCCATTCATCTTGAGTTGCGAAGAGTGTCCAGTAATCGCTATAGTTTTGGTTTTTAAGACACTCACGTGCGAAATCACGTAATCGGGACCCGAGATCGAGCAACTCCATGGTCGAGTTCCAACGGGTCTTCACATCCATAATCAGAAGTACGGCGATACGAACATTGGCATTTTGACAGGCAATGAACTCGTTTCGATGACCAGGTGTTAGCGTAATCAATACAGCATGCATTCTCTGCTATATGAAGGTCAGTTTCAGCACTTTCAAAATATCTTGAAATACATACTTTCTCAATTATCTTTGCTAAACCTGGATTCATGGGCGACACCTTGTTGATTCTAGCGTTGCCCTCTTTTCGAAGCCTTTGACTCTTCCCAATGTCTACTCTTTTATTCGCTCCAAATTGCTGATCGCACTCATGGGCTTCCCAGAATTTGGTGCAGCCTTTGACACCCAGACTGCTCATGAATGCACCTAAAGCCAGCTTTCTGATGTGCGCCATGCAAGGTATGTGGTTCCTCAAAGCAGGCCACTCGATTCCAGAGGCCTCAAGTGTTGATTGCAGTGCGGGTGTCATGGAGTATTTTGAGGAGGCATTATAAGTTGTAATTCCAAGGAAACAGCCGTCGGTAAGCTCAAAACGATCAAGACTGTCCTTCAGATGTACGGCTAGCCTTGCTCCAGTATGTTGGCCCTTGACCTATCATCCTATATTGGCTTTCGGAACGTGAAATGAACAGGCGATCAACCTCATCGAATGCGAGTTGAACTTCACCCAATGCCCCATTTTGATCCATATAGTCAGCAGTGACCAACGTTATGGCTAGTTTGTTGGTTGATCTCCATCCATCCAAAGATAAACCAACTGTATTCCCTGACAGCGATTGCTGCTTGATGTCATCCACGGTCAGTGCATTTTCCCACCGGCTGATGTTGCTGACGGTGGGAACAGATGACAGCACAAAGTCATCGCGTAACGTCTTATATCACCATCGTAGCTCTAGATTTGATATAGCGTTCCATAGAACAGTGGCCGAAACAAATCCTAACATGAGGTAGTGATTCCATGTGTCTTGGTGAAATTGGGAAGTTACAAATTCCTTCGCTGCCACTTCGGAACGTTTTGTCAATCATTTCTGTCAATATGGATCAACATGGATGTTGAATCTGATTATGCTGTGGGAACTTACTATTGTGATTTCTCGACTTCCCTGCCGGTTGAGGATGGCCTAAGCTGTTTCATCGACCGTCGAACCAGTCAATTCAGTGACCTCTGACTCTGTTAATTCATTTGACTTTGCAATGTGAGCTTTTGCCAGCAAGTGTTTCCCCATTGAGTTAGTCGCATGTTCTGATGGATGGCGAAGAATTTGATGACGAACAATACATATGATGCCATGGCTGATGCTCTCCTCAATTCTGCAGTGTACATAGAATCGCCTTGAAGGTGCATGTGGAGAATTATTCCACACAATAGGCTGCTTCGAGTCTACATTCATTGAAGTCCACCAAGCATCAAAGATGAGTTGTAACGTAAAGTCGCTCAAATCACGAATCACGACAGGTTGATTTTTGGAAGCGATCATACCCTCGAGCCATGAGGTGTTCTATGATTTTGAATCTGACATGGTGGTAGGAATGACACAGCTGGCTAATCAGACTCGAAAGATTGCCAAAAGTAATGATACCGCAAAACAGGTGGCGGGTTCTTAAATATTGACTCTACTGCTTCAAGTAAAAAAACAGATCTGTAAGAGATTGCATGCATGTTTGTGAAGCTGTATACAAGGTTAGATTACAGAGACTGACCATGTAAAACTCGATTTCGGAACAGCACAATGCAGTTCATTGCTGTGTAGCGTTGTGAGCCTCTACAAAAACTGTTGACACTCTGCGGGTGCTCAATTCAAGGAGGCGGACGCGTTATGGTCACTAGCATTCTTCCAATAATGGCTGCCGATAGGTTCATTATGGGTTATCTACATTCCATTGCTGCCAGATTATCCAAGATGCAAGATCAATAATCGTTGAGGCTCCGTTGAGGCTCATTTTGTGACATGTTAATGATCTTGTTGTTAGCATTTTTGCCTAGAAAGGCGGCCGATAGTTTGATTATGGATCAAAGTAGTCTCATCACCCCTTGATATTCCAAGATGCAAGGCCTAAGATTGTTGATGCTCCGTTGACGCTCAGTTTTAGGTCATAGTGACAAAGTTGTCGACAGCATTATTGCCTACAAACGTAGCCAATAATTTGATTATGGTTTAATGTTGCCGCACAGCCCTTGCATTTTCCACAATGCATGGCCAGAAGTCTTTGACGCTCCGTTGATGCTTATCATTAGGACATAGTAGTGATGTTCTGGCAACCATTTTTGGCCAGAAATGCAGGCTATAGTTCGATGATGAATGAATGTTGCAGCAAAACCATCTGGATTTTCCATGATGTGATGCCAATAATCGTTGGCCTTCCATTGACGCTCACCTCCGAGCTCACCTTAGAGACATTCCAACAGTCATTAGGTGCTCTACAATTGTACAGTGAATCCATCGAGTCATTTTTGGCAGCCAGTATACCGTTTCTCTGTATCATTATTCGAACCCAAAATCTTCAAGACATCTCAGTTTCTGATGCACCACTATACACTTCGTTTGCATGATGAATGAGGTAAGTTCATCGCCATTCTGTGCTTTCGGCTGGCAATTTACCGCATAGATATCTATGCAATACTTTTAGACATTTATGATGCGACGTCCTCAACATTCCTTATGCAGCTCATTCTCGTTGATTGCCATGATGTACCATGAGCAATGTTCGGTTTTTCGACCATGTGCAGGAGGTCTGAGCGGAGAGTCATGTAGTTGGCTGCATGGATTAATGCAGATTATTGTCTCTCATTCATCCGGGTTTGGAATGTGCTTTGACCGCTCCTTCTATAAGTGATATGATATCACTGACTTAAAGTTTGTTAGTACATTTTGTCTCAAATTTAGGTTTTGTTTAATCATTTAACCGTAACAGGCAACACCATATACAGTATATTGTTCATCACTCCACTCGATTGCGTGTCTAGTACATTGGCATGGCCCGTACGACCCTTGCACACACTCTGACGAATAATCTTGTCTCACAATTTGGTCACTGAAATCAAGACAAAGCTGACACGTAACAAAGTAGGTACAAATTGCCATTACTCGCGATATGTCAGCATAAATACCTGTTTGGCCATCTATTCCTCCTGCGACGCAGGAGCGGTCAACATGTCTCCGTCTGAATCCAATTGCTATATGGTAATTGGCTAGCGATGCTATATGCTGAGGTAAATGCTCACGGGTTGAACTGGCATCGCAATCTCCCTCTGTGACCAATCGGGCACCGCGTCGGGCATGAGAGATAGTGTGTGATTGTCTCCTTGAGGTTTCCCTGAACCCAACCTGATGTGACTACTGCCCTGTTGAGATGTCACTTGTGGCATTCGGGATTGTCCAGGCACAACATCAGGAACCTGCATAAGCTCTACAAATGTTGTCGGTGACGGTGTGGCTGCTGTCGTTTCTGTTTGGGGAGTCACAACTGCCAGAACCTTGAATTCAGTTATCCTGTACCTTATATCTCTGTCACGGAAGTAGTCGGCTGCGTCCCTCCATTCTCATTGCATCAGTTCGTCAAGCCTTATCTGCTTCTGCTGAAAGCTCTCCATCCGGTGCTGTACTGGTTGGAGATTGTGCCCATCACCCAGCCAGGTTCATCATCTTCGCTCAGCTTAACGAACTCTGTCTCTTCTTCATCATCATCCTCATCTTCCCCATCCTCCTCATCTTCGGAAGTTGCAAAATCGCCCGGAGTATCCCCGTAAACATTTCACATCTCCACGAATGTTGGTTCAGGCTTTGTGGTTTTCGATTGTGCCTTTTGAACATTCCTCATATGTTCCTATTCTTCCATTATTGCTGTCTCTGTGTCTTGAACTCGCTTTGTTGCCACTGCAGTCTCTCTATCCACATAATCCTGGAACCTTTTCTCTTTTTCTTCGTTGCTTAAAATGTATGTTTCCCGTCGTTTCTCCACTGAAAGATTCTTTTCAGATTGTAAGGTGGCCGTTCCCCCAAACTCGGACCATTTCTGCCTCCAAGCCACTGTTGGCTTGAGTGAGTTGATGACATCATCGTGTTGAGTGCTGTATCGATTTGCCATATTTTCCCGCCAGAAGTGGCGAAACGTTCTTTTTTGGAGCATTGACCATTGTATATTGTATTGAACTTGTTGTTGGGCGAGATGTTGGATGTTGCAAGACATGGACCATATGGAGGCAAGCTGAGTCTTTTATGTCAAGGTTGGTAGGTTTCATCAATCAGAACATACCAAAATCAGCGTTTTGACCGCCACTTCATTGGAATTATTCATGCTAACCATTCATTGAGACTTCATGGTTAGTGTGTGATTCATGTAAGATCCCAGGGATGTCTGGGTACAAACATCACCAGACGTCCTGTCCATCGAAGAATGATCTTTTCATATCCATCAAACACGAGATATCAGGTGTCGTTCACAATGATATATCCCTGCAACCAACCAAACCACATCGGACCGACTTATTGCAAATCGCGGGACTCTTTGAATCCCCAGCAGCTATATCGAGTGCCGCTATACCCAGCCGGATTCAGCTTGAATTCAAAGTCTAAGTTGGCTGTCACTCGTTCCATTTTGACTTGTAGCTAACTACATAATCTTCAGGACTTCCCACTTCTTTTCGTGATTATCTTCCTCACCATTCCACAACAGCAAGTCATGACTCCAAAAATATTTCAATCAGGTGCAATTGAAGCCAAATCGAGCCTAAAAACAGGCACTTCGAACAATGCGCCACATGGCGAGACAAATCAGCAACGCAGACACCAGTTAGTTCACCGCAACACTGCAATTGTAGCCACCTAGCATATGACCCTGGACGCCCTTCGAAAAATAGTATGTAGAACCGAAAGCAAGCAGAACAAGCAGCAGCATGAGATGAGATGTGAGTGAATCCAGATCGATTTAAACGATGGTCAACTGACAGTTCAACTCAAAGCTGGGGTTCGTGGGAGCTGGGTGACCATTTCATTGCTGCCTGTAACGGGAAACCTCTAAGGTCGACCAAGGCATTTGTCCGCACAGTCCGCGACATTGAACATCACGTTGTTGTCAGTTGTGGGATTTTCACAGATGAATTTGATGCTAAACGTCTCCTGGAATGGACGAAACAGGCTTTAAAGACCTTGGAGGAGGTTACTGAGTCGTATATGGTTGAGGTAACAGCCGACCCTCACTCTAGAAGCAGCAACTAATTTCTTGTAGGTTTTCAACATCTCAGCTACTGTGGCAAGACAAGGAGGTCAGGTACAGCTTGAACAGTCCGACATGCATCATGCCTTGACTATGGTCAAAATGGCTAAAGAAGGGTAGTAGCGTGCCGCAATTGAGGATATGCAACCACTACTCAAGAAACCACCCTCCGAAGTGCGAGAAGAGACGATGCGGGGTGTCGTGTTTCGAGGGCCTAACAAGGTGAAGGCTGTGATAGAAAGGAACCAGGCAATGGTTCGGGAAAATCAAACGGATGGCTGCCTTCCTTGCCAAAATAGCCCAGCAAAGAATCCACAGACTCGCTGGAGGCGCTAGGGCACGGGTTCATTTCCACCACGACCCGTGCCACCGCGGCCCGGGACACCACCTGGGGCAACCGATCACAGTAATGGATCTCAACGCCCCAAACAGCAGGGGTGCCACCCGGATATGTGTATATACATACTCTGCTTCCCTGCACTCAATTTGTAAATCATGAACCATATGCCAAGGATGGCATGCATGATCAGGATTTTATTCTGGCTATGCTGACTGATGAAGGTCCATTGTCAGGTTCGTACACTATCAGCTACGTGGTAATGCAGCTATCAGCCATTTTGTGAACAACAGCGCTCTTTTGAGTGAACATGACAGCGATGATGAGAGTTGATCGAAGGGATCGCGATTTTCCAGTATTATCATGATCTACAATTAGTGGACACTTTAAAGTATATTTTGAAGGGTATATTCATATGCATCATTAAAGAACAATGTAGTTAGAAAGGAGAATGTGCCTGAACAGCATAGAACAGCTGCCACAAGACCATGATTGAGATAGGATACCAAAGTGAATGGTTCCATATTGCGGTTACGCCCGTGGCAAAATGAGTGTCAACAGAACGTCAACCATTTTAGGTCCTGTAAGTCGGATAACAAAAATGCGATTTGATAGTGAATACACATAATGGAAGTGTTGCCACCCGGTATAAACAAAACAGGAAGCACCACGCTCCCTGCACCATCTTGAAAATGAGCGTCAATAATTTTTGGTCCTGTAAGTCAGCTAATAAACACGGGATTTGGTAGTGAATACACATAATGGAAGTGTTGCCACCGTTTATACGCAAAAGAGAAACCACCACACTGCCTGCCCCATCTCGAAAATGAGCGTCAACGGAGTATCAACGATTTTAGGTCCTGTAAGTAGGGTAACAAAAATGCGTTTTGGTAGTGACTACACATAATTGACGTGTCGCCACCCTTCATTGTCAAAAGAAAAAGCGCCACATTCCCTGCCCCATTTTGAAAATAAGCTTCAACGGAGCGTCGACAATTTTTGGTCCTGGAAGTTGGGCAATAAACACCCGATTAGGAAGTGATTATACATAATGGACATTTTGCCATCCTTGATAGGCAAAAAGAATAGCAAGACGCTCCCTACCCCATTTTGAAAATGAGCGTCAACAGAGCGTCAACGATTTTAGCTCTTGTTAGTCTGGTAATTATGAAGTAATTTTGTATTGGTTATACATAACAACAGTATTGACAACCTTTATACGCAAAAAAGAAAGCGAGACACTCCATGTCCCATCTTGAAAATGAGCATCAACGGAGTGTCAACAATTCTTGGTCCTGTAAGTCGGGTAGTGAAAACGCGATCTGGTATTGATTACACATAATGGAAGTGTTGCCATCCTTCATAGGCAAAAACGAAAGCGACATGCTCCCTGCCCCATAATGAGAATGTGCGTCAACAGAGTGTCAACGACCTTGGGCCTTAGATCATGGTTTATCTAAGTGCGCTGTGGCAGTTGAAGTCCATATAGTCAGTTTTGGCCGTATTGGTAGTCTCAAACGCTCGTGAAAACTTAGTTACACCTCTGTAATTGAAATATGTTGTTACTGTTCAGGAGGTTATCGCGGGAATATCACTTGCGTATTTGCCCATAAAGCCAGCGAATCACTTGTTCCTGGATAAGTGCGATCAAGCGCCACCTAGATTACCCAAGATGCAGGACCATCAATTGTTGACGCTCCATGGACGCTCATTTCCAGGATGGGGCAGGGAGCGTCCCTCCACTCGTTTGCTGTATAAAGGTTGTCAATACATCAGACAATCACGTTGCAGTACAATAGCCAATATTTTGCAATCAACAGTGGGATATCTGAATGTGACCATAAATAGAAAAACCCAAAATGCAAAGCTGGAGATTGGACCTGATGGGTCTAGGCACACCCGGAAATACCCGCGGATTGACGGGTACGGGGACAGGTTTCGACCGCCAGGAAGCAGCGGTTCAGGTTTTTGTATGGTTCTGGAACCCAACCGAACCATGTTTGTGGTCCAAACGCAGACTGCTGGCGGGTTTCCCGGACCCGTTGCTAACACTACGATTATGCTGTACCCGGTGTCAACTCTTGATCATGGGAAGAAAAGACACAGAGGGAAGACTCAACTTTGTGTTCTTAGGTGATGGTAGAATTGAGGACAAGAAAGAGAGGGATGAGATGGTGGGGGGAAAATCATCATGTGAAACTGGAACTTAAGAGGATTTCATGTGCTAGTCAATTTACCATCCCTGATACAGCAGGTATGAGTCCCGATCTGGCTTTTAATAACACCAATACAAGGTCATCCCAACCCAATAAGGCAAGTCATACCCCTGATTGCACATATCCGCTCATACCCCTCCTTATCGTTCTCATCTTCATCCCCCATCTCTCTCTCAATCGTCCACAACTCTACTATCATCGCAGAACACAAAGATAAGTCATCCCTCCAGATCTCGCCATGTCATGATGATGAGTTGGCACCAAGTATAGCATTCACCGAGTACAGCATACAGCGAGTACAACATCCACGCAAGATTGTTTGTCTTCCACTTATCCTCATGTTTACAAGGTGACGAGTGAATTTAGCTTCAGCTTCCGCAGTGCCTCCCGATGAGAGCTCAAAGGTAAAGTCACCATGTCACATTCGCATGGTTGCGAGTTAACGAAAGGGTGAAAACAGTGTCAGCACCTTGCAAGCCGTCCTTCGACTGCCTTCCACTACCCATCCAAACTGGCTCGATTACGGCCTTCAAGTGCATCTCCAAACTCGGTCGATTACGCTGTCCAAACTTGGTCGATCACAGCCCCCAAGTGTATCGCCAAACCAGCTAGGTTTCAGCCTCCAAGTCCATCTGCACCATCCCTCGATCAATGCCTCCGAGTGCATCTCACAACTCGCTCGATCACGGCCTCCAAGTGCATCTCCAAACTCGCTTGATCACAGCCTTCAAGTGTATCTCTAAACTCACCCAAATTCGGCCTCCAAGTTTGCACGATCACAGCTTCCAAGTGCATCTCCCGTCTCGCTCGATCATGGCCTTGGAGGGTATCCCTGAGTTCCCTCGATCGTCATTTTCAGGCGCATCTCGAATTGCTCTCACGCACCGCGTGCAGCCTGTCCAGCGGTAGCTTTATAGATACTTAGATACATAGATGAGAATACAAACAGAATACATGAGTTTTGAAAATCGTTGAACGATGAGAAGTAGTTATGATTTTCTCGTGCACCATCAGCGTTCCCAAAGAAGAAGTTGTTTTTCCCAGAATGCTGTACAGTGATTCGAGGTGCAGGCAGACTTGTCGCCGGCGCTCCCAGGTGCTCCCAGGATTGCTGTCGGCACTCCCAGTTACTCTGAAGTCCGGCAGGAATGCCCTCCTAGGGTCCGATACTCTCCTGAAATCGACACATCTAAGTTTACACTCCACATCCTCTCAGACACTCCTGGAGGCTGCCAGTGAGTAAAATACATTTTGGTGATGTGGTGTGATACAATATTGACAGTACATATATATATTCATAAACATGATCTTTGTGATTAATTGATATCATCAAATATAACTTTCTAATTGATCCCAGAGATTAATTAATGTTGTAAAGTGATTCGTATGATGAATCTTGTTGAATAATTAATATTGTGGGGGTAATATCTTGCCTGTTGATAGTGCAATCTATATCGACATGTATCTTCACAAATTCACTTTTACTTAATTGCATGATGAATCTGGCATTCAAATACTATTGGCAATATTACATCTCAAGGTAAGCTCCCTAATAATCCGACTTATCTTTATTTTCAGCTCGAATGCGATTCCTGGTAGGTTGTTTCTGCTTCTTGCTTTGTTTACTGAATTGTTGCTCCAGCTTGAGAATGGTAAGTTCCCAATATTTAATATTATTCTTGAACACTCGTCCAGATCCAGTTGAATTCAATTATTTGTGTATAGTAGTTCGAAGATTAATCCGTAATTATGCTTGAGATCATTTTTCATCAGTATCAGAAATATAATCACTATCTACAATGGGAATATCAGGTTCTGGAACAATCGTCATGTTGTTAAGCTGACTGAGTAATGGCGTAACTATGCAGTCCCTCAAGTAATCTGATGGGAAGGTCTCATATTGAAGATAAAACTTTAATATCTCTGAATGTTGAGTAATACTTGCCAACCACCCAATACGCTGTGCAGCAAATATATCATCGTCCTTTTGAAATCATTGTAACAGTAAGCAAAATGCACACACACCAAGATTCTTTTAGTTGAAAATGTCTGCTTGGTCATCGGGCAGGGGAACTGCGTACAATCCTAATCGATACTACTAATACACTCAATAATGATAATCATGGTAAATAAGGACCAAAAATTTTATAATAGTTCAGCTTCATCTTTCACAGGTAGGTATTGCTCAACACTTTGGGGCTACTCTTTCAAAGCCAAAGATTTATCATGCTTTTATAGCTTTTCTCGAACCACCGAAGTTTGTATCTGAACCTCACCTATGATCTCATCTGTCATATGTCAGATTACACTTTTATTATGAGCCCAGTGTTAGGGGTTCTCCCTTAATAGAGGTAATGGTACCTAGCATAGGGCCAGCTAACTTTATATCTACATGGTTAGGTATACATGACATTAAGTCTAGGCAAATGCAAGTGGCCAGCCCTATGTTCTTTATCAGGAATTCATGGAAAGCCTCGTGTCGATTTGATAGCCAGCCTGCATTGTTTCTAGTGGATTCATTGACAGTTCTTATTCAGAAGATGTGATTTGATGATGCAATAACCTTGGCCAGTCACAAGTAATCAAGACTTGGAGATGCCAGTTATTTATTACCACATTCACGAAATTTTGCTAAGTGGGACTAGAAGAGTCAACCGCACTAGTTACGACTGACATGTCCGGCAGATGATAGCCAATATGGAATGAAGTGGCGTCTCAAGCCAATCCCTAGTGGAGCAGAACAACTTTGGCACTGCCTGGTTAGAGACAACAATCTCGACTTTGGCCTGGTGTATCTGGTTGATTGACATTGGGCAAAGACAATATGTCCCGAGAAACCTTTGAGGGGTTAATCTCGATGTGATATGTCAGTTATATGTCATCAGAGCAATGGTGGGTCGCCACGTAAGCCTCTCAAAGCAGATATGCCACATAGCCTGAATCGTGAGGTTGTGTCTTAATTGATTACTCAATCTGTTTCAAGCCTTCCAAATAACCAAGTTAGGCAAGGAGAGGGTTTTGACTATCCGAACAAGATGAGTTGCGAGATAATTTGGGGTGAAGTTACAGTTTGATTTCATCTTATTGAGGGTGATGGCCCTAGAGGGTGCATAATACTTTAAACCCAATCATGCAAGAACACAATAACCTTTGGGGAGCATGGTCGTCATCAAGAGAGATTAAAGCTGGTTGAGGAGTACTCTACGAAATGACAGATGAGATCATAGCAATCCTTCATTCAATGATGATGGCTTTTTGGGAGAGTAACTATTCAAAACTGATCATTTAATGTAAGAAAGCTATAAAGAGACAGCAATGCTCCGGCATTAAGAAGGGCAGCAAAAAAGCAAAAAACGGATAACTATACTTACCTGCAAACCAGACACTGAAATATTATTAACTTTTCTGTTCAGATTTTATTATTATTATTAGATGGAGTATATTAGTATTATCTATTAGGATTGTACTAGGTTCCGCCACCCAATGGTTGAGCATACATTTAACAATGAGTATGACGTTATGCTGTGCAACTTATCTGTCTTGTTGGATCGCTCCAAATGGGAGGATCCATTATTTGCTGCAAAGTGTATCTGGTTGCTGGCAAGTAGAATGCACTTTACTCAAATATTAATTTATTACAGACATTAAGAAATAGTTCTTTCGGAATGCATCAACGATCTTCAGGATTACCGTTACGATTCAAAAATTATGGTTTCATTTCGTGAAGACGATATTCTGGAATCGAATACTGATTACAATTAGGATGCCCCGGAACAGAATTCAGATATCATTTCTGAAATTAACGATCGTCCCTCAAGATTGAAAACTTTACCAAACCGTGGAATCAATAATATGGCCAAATTCAATGCCACCCGCTCTGGAAGAGTGTTTAACAATAAACCAAAATATCAAGAACCTACTATTCTTTAGCTTGAACAACGTTTCAGTAAGGAAAGCAAGGAGTTGTGAAGGCATAGTAGGGATCGCCTTACAGCTGAATATAAAGATAGGTGATAGTTGATGAGATTACGCTTAGACTAAATATTGCCGATAGTATCTGAACGCCACATTTATCAAGGAGATAAGAAGAGGGAATTTGTGAGGATAAGTGTTAATTTAGATTGCACTATCAATGGGCAAGATATTACCACCATGATATTAATCAATCAACGAGAATAATCATACGAATATGCTTCATGATATCAATTAGCCACCGAGAATAATTATCCGAATGTATGTACTGCCAATCTTGTATTACTCCAGAATACAATTTAGTTGCTATTCACCTAGGAGCATCTGAAATCACTATAGATATCTGCCCTATTTGCGTATACGATTTATACAGATTTCCAATTCACTTTGTCTGCCGAGACGCATAAGAGATTTCATGATAAGATTTACAACCGAGTGCCCCTAGTACTTACTTCAAGTATCAGGAGATACTTATATATAACTAGAATTCTTAGTTGAATACGACCACATAACACCAGGATTGGCGGATCACGACCATGCATCCCAACTGTCATCGTGTGATCCCGTGAGTGGGTTTAAACTCTTACACTCCCTCTCGGGCCATCATTCTTGATAGGATTTATTCAAATAATAATTTTAAAGTAGATATCTTGCAACAGGTATAGTTCAGATAGTCAAAACCTCTGTGTTACGGGGGTGTATTCCCTAAGTAACTTAACCGGGTATTTCCTTCGATACTCCTAAGTACTAAGGTCCACTGCCGTAGATCCTATCTCTTCCTAAATTTCCTAATAACCGTGGCTTTGTTTTTCCGGTAACCTCCCACTTCGTTTGGCCTCAAATTTCTTATCCGATTGAATGCGCTTATTCCTCCGTGCTTTCTTAAGCTGCCTCTTTGAAGTAGATAGAGGGTTAATTCGACCTGGCCGCCTATTGGTCCTATCTCTGATCGATTCCTGCACAGCCCTTTCCGCGCTCTCGAGGATTCGATCCAAACGTTGATCCTCCGTAAGGTCCCTTGGTGTTGATGACACCTCTCGAGGTCCAGGAACTCCTCTAATCCCTTCCGCAGGAATATCCACTGGAGCCGCCTCCAAGATGGTTTCTCGTTCCCTAAGGTTATCGATATAGATTATCAATCCGCGATCTAAACCGATGATCTATGCGAGCCACCAGATACACTGTGCCACAAAGATCTGTTGAGTTCGGCGGGCGTAAGAGATGATCTTTTCCAAGGCGTACACAATGACGTCGTTATCGTTCTCAAAAGCAATAGTCATTCGTCTTTGCTTGGGGATACTTTTCGGTACGGTGCTGCCGTACTTATGCTAGTATATTTGTATATAATAATAGGTATAGGTATCATAAAAACTCAATAATAAGTAAAGGTTCTCTTTCGCTGGTAGGTTTCTGACTGTTCGCTGCTAGAGCTTGTTCTTCTCATTCTCCGGAGACAATGCGAGTCTTTTATAGTCTTTCGCAGGCTCAAGTTTGGCCGCTACTCCCTATGACCATGACAATGGTTTTGCTTGATAGCGTCCTCGGGATTCTGTCCCGGTCTTCGCCATGAGTTCCCTTTAGGTTATCGTGTTCATGCATGATTGGTTTGAAAGCGTTACGCTCCTCGTATGAGGCCATCATCATGTAAGATATCAAACTCAACTTATGACAACTCGTAACTTCAAGTATGACATCTTGTTTATCGTTCGTTCAGTAGTTGGAACGTCTGACGTCATATGATACGATCAGCGCTTTATCGCAATATAATAATAACTTGAAGTTATTAATGCCTCACCATACCAATTTGGCTATTCGGCATTGCGTCAGAGATTTACTCGGCGACCCACCGATACTCTGCCAACGTAGATTATGACACCCTCTCGGGTTGCGATCCATACTAACTCAAAAGTTATGAGCAGTGTTCGCTTCAGGCCTCTTATCTTCAGCCAATGCCATTAATCCCTCACGCACTGCATGCTTAGGGTGCAGACTTCTGTCACCCGGGGAGTGTGCGCATGATCCCTATCTCTTGGAGATAAGGTGCGACGATCCCTCGTACGCGCATATTGCATAACGCGTGCTGCACACCCGACTTTCCGTCGTCGTGATGTGTTGTCCCGCTATCAAAGGTTGAGTAGGTGTAATTTATAATTATGCGCACCGCTGATGGTTTTTCACATCCCGGCTATGGCAACATAATTGCATCATCTTGCGAATCCGCTTGATAAGACTGCTCTTATCAAATAATCACATACGGCTCAGATGAAACCCCGCTAAAGGCCATCTGACTGACTCACATGTGCTGATACGCAAGAAGGTGTTTTGCTTCGTGACCAATGGTATCCACTTCCAAATGGTAGTCATGTGTACTTGCTTCAGTCATCATGTATCATTACCGCTATCAGGGGAGAACCCCTAACACTCAGGATGTGGCTGGTACATGTCGATGTCTCATTTGCCTATAAAGGCTGCCAACATATAGGTTATGCATCACAGCAACCAAACAGTTGTTCAATTACCGTACTTACACAACCACAGATCGTTGACGCTCCGTTGACGCTCATTTCAATGTTGTGTCCAGTCAACATCAGCTGCCATCGATTATAGTTTCCATTATGATTTGAATATATTGGTAGCCTTGGTACCAGATTGAGAGGTGCCCTTGTGACAAAGCCGAGCACAGTAACATTCTTGCACTGTTCATTCTCACACGACAGAAATTTATGTATCTTGCCAAACGCTTCATTGCGCCTGCTATAGATCTGTTTATCACCCAATATTGACAAGCTACTGCTCACCATTCGCCCATAATATATCACTAACTAAAACTCTAGTTCAAGATACATAAAGAAGCCGGTGAAACATTGATGCATTCTGTTGTACATTTTTTTCACTCCCTTATTCCGCCTTGTTTCATTTGCATTAACCGTCATCAACACTTTTTCAGCCAGTCTCTTTGACTTCCGTGTCAGCCGAAATCAATCCGCGAACATTTGGCGCGGCGCGCACATCCCAACCCTGTGGGAATTCTGGATCCTGGTTGTGATTGTCTTGCCCTAGATCAGTTTCAACGTCAGCCCGCGATCGTCTTCGCTGTGATTTCGATTGGCTATGTCCCCATTCCAGTTAAGCCAATCTTCAGTGTCCGAAATGATTTCAGGTGCGCTTTCCTCATCACCTTTGACTGGATGATGGTTGATTTTTCGGATTCAGCCGACATTCAATCTTTGAGTTCGTCCTCCATGGAGGTCCTTTGCAGACAAAGGTGGTGGCAAAGGAGATCTTTCTGACAATTTAGAAGCAGCCGCACCATCATGTTGAAAGAGTGACCACGATACTTTGCCGATCTCCTCTATATCTGAAATGTATCCCCCGGCAGACATCTGCTTGTTTTGATGGTGAGATTCTTTCCGGGTAGCACATAGGTTTTGGCTTCCCTGCCACATCTCCAAAGAGTCTTGAACCTTGGGTAATCTGTGCAGATTCCTTTCCTCCGCCTCTGTCTTCATTTCCGAGTCGTTTTCTGTGTTCATGGTACCCAATAATGGGTCAGCACCTGACAAAATCCTGTTATTGGCTTGAAGCAACTGCCTCACAACGACCTTTTCGCGAAGTGTCTCGCCTGTGGTTGTTGACTGCCTCCAGCCAATAACATCTCGGCATAGCGAAAAACTGGGCTCCACCCCGACACCATGTGGTATGATAGAGAATATGTCTTGCACCACATCAGGGAGATCGGCGTACTTGGAGTTCATTTCCTCCTGTTGGCGCCACCAGTCGGTTATGTCCGGTAACCAAAATGTACTGCTAATCTCCATTTGGTCTGAGTGGTAATCATTGAGATTTGGATCAATTTGCCCCCAGTTCATTGGGGCTTCAGGCGGCGGATTCAAAAGGAGCCTGGCGGCGGTCATTAATCGTGTTGCGCGATCGCTTCTTCCTGATGTCGTCTCTGCCACATTGTTTGGCATTAAGTATTCTTCATCATCGCTGGAGAAATCATATGGATCAAAGGATGATTGACAGGATCCTAAAACTGTTTCGGATGGGTTGAGATTGCTCATTTGTAAGCTTTTGCGTTTATTGACCGGCACACCTGGATGTTTACCACAGTATTCACTCCTTACGTACAACAGAAAGGCTTCTTGGTATTGGGTAGTATACGATGTCTTGTCCTCAGGATTAATAACAGTTCTCCTGTCCCACTGTCTAAATGATCGCAACTTCTGGAAAGGATCGAGGATATGTGCAGAAATGAGAAGCATGCCCGTCGCTGGGGTCACTTCAGCGTAATATTTGGACAGCTTCTGTCGAGCTAACCTCACGGCGAAGAACAAGTCTTTCCTCCATGGAGTCTGTTTCTTGGCCAAAGCTCGCAACACGCCATCAATGTGATCGAACATATCATGGGACACTGTGATAGCGTGATGCAATGTGACTGAATGCCTCTTTGACATCCACAGGGTGGAATATCGGAATGGCCTCAACACTTCCATGACATACTTCACAATGGTCCATTCATCTTGAGTTGTGAAGAGGGGCCGGTAATCGCTGTATTTTGGGTTTCCAATCCACCCGCATGTGAATTCAGGTAGTCAGAAGGCGGGCTCGACCAACTCCAGAATCGAGTTCCTACTGGTCTGCACATCCATAATCGGAAGTACCGCGATGTTGACATTAGCCTTGTGACAGTCAATGAACTTGTTTCGACGACCAGATGTTAGCGTAATCAATACAGCATGCATTCTCTGCTATATGAAGGTCAGTTTCAGCACTTTCAAAATACCTTGAAATACATACTTTCTCAATTATCTTGGCTGAACCTGGTTTCAAGGCCGACAGCTTATTGATTCTAGCGTTGCCCTCCTTTCGAAGCCTTTGACTTTTCCCAATGTCTATGCTCTCATTCTCTCCAAATTGCTGATCGCGCTCATGGGCTTCCCAAGACTTGGTGCGGCCTTCGACACCGAGACTGCTCATGACTGCAGCTTCAGTCATCTGTATGACATGCGCCAAGCAAGGTATGTGGTTCCTCAATGCAGGCCACTCGATTCCAGAGGCCTGAAGGGTTGATTGCAGCTCGTGTGACATGGAGTCATTTGAGGACACATTATCCATCGTATGTCCAAGTTAACAGCCATCAGTAAGCTCAAAACGATCAAGAACGTCCTTCCTATGTACGGCTAGCCTTGCTTCAGTATGTTTGCCCATGACCTATTATCCTTAATTAGTTTTCGAAAGGGGAGAAGAACACGCGGTCAACCTCATCGAACGCGAGTTGGACTTCACACAATGACCGATTTCGATCCATATAGTAACCAGTGACTGACGTTAAGGCTAGTTTGTTAGTTGATGTCCCTCAGTCAAGAGTTAAACTAATATTATTTTGTGACGGCAGATGCTGCTTAATTGCATCCACGTTCAGTGCATATTCCCTCGAGCAAATGTTGCTAAGGGTCGCAGCGGAAAGCAGCACTAGGCCATTGGGTCATCTCTTATTGGACCGTCATTGCTCTAGATTCGATGTAGCGTTCCCTGGAATGTGAGCCGAAACAATTCCTAACATGAGGTACCGATTCCACGTGTCTAGGTGAAATTTGGAAGGTTTACAGTCCTTATCTGCTAGTTTGGAACATTTTGTCTGTTATTTCAGTCACTATGGATCCACCTGGATGTCAAATATCGTTTTCCTCTGCGAACTTACTATGGTGATTCCTCGACTTCCTTGCCTCTTCACGATGGCCAAAGCTGTTTCATCAACCGTTGAACCAGTCTAATCAGTAAGCTCTGTCTCTGTTAATTCGTTTAACTTTGCAATGTGAGCTTTTGCAAGCAATTGTTTCCCCATTGAGCTGGTCCCATGGTCTGATGGATGGCGAAGAACTTGATGCCAAATGATACATACGATGCCAGGACTGCCGGTCTCTTCCATTTGGCAGTGTACATAGAATCGCTTCGAAGGCGCATGTCGAGAAATATTCCAATCAATTGGCCACTTCAAGTCTATATTCATTTAAGCCGCCCAAGCATTGAAGATGGTCTGTAAAGTAAGGTCACTCTCAGCACGGATAAAGACACATTCATTTTTGGAAGAGATCATAACCTCGAGCAATCAGGTGTTCAAAGATTTTGAATCCACATGGTGGTAGGAATTTGACAGCTAGGTAATCAGACTCAAAAGACTGCCGAAAGTAACGATATAGTAAAGCAGACTGCGGGTTCTTAATTATTGACTCTACTGCTACAAGTGAAAAAATCAGATCTGTAAGACATTGCATGCATATTTGTGATGTCATATACACAGTTAGATTGCAAAGAATGATCACGGAAAACACGATTTAGGAACAGCACAATGCAGTTGATTGCTGTGTAGTGTTCTGAGGCTCCTCGAAAACTGTTGACGCTCTGCGGGAGTTCAAGTGTACGAGGCTGACACGATATCGCCACAAGTATTTTTGTGAATACAAGCTACCGATGGTTTCATTGTAGGTTAGCAACATTCTATTGCGGTGACATTATCCAAGATGCGAGATTAAAAATCGTTGACGCTCTGTTGACGCTCCTTCAGGGACATGGCAACAATTATGTTGTCAGCATTTTTGACAAGAAACGCGGCGGATAGTTCGATTATGGCTCAAAGTAGTCTCATAGCCCCTTGAGATTCCACGTTGGCAGGCGTAAAATCACTGACACTCAGTTGACGCAGATTTGTAGGGTATAGTGACGAGGTCGTCGAAAGCATTTTTGCCTTGAAAGGTGGGTGATAGTTCGATTATTCATCAAAGTAGTCCCATTGCCCCTTGATATTCCAAGATGCAAGGCCTAGAATCGTTGACGCTCCATTGACGCTCATTTTCAGGGCAGCATGACAAGGTCGTCCAAAGCATTTTTGCCTAGAATGGTGGCCGATAGTTCCATCGTGGATCAAAGTAGTCTCTTAGCCCTTTCATATTGCAAGATGCAGGAACTGAAATTGTTGATGCTCAGTTGAGGCTCATTCACAGGGCGTAGTGACGAAGTCATCGAACGCGTTTTTGCCTACGAAGGCGGCTGATAGTTCAATTATGGCTTGATGTCGCCGCACAGCCCTTGCATTTTCCGTGATGCAAGGCCAGAAGTCGTTGACGCTCCGTGGATGCTCAGTTTTAGAACATAGTAGGGATGTTGTCGCAACCATTTATGAATAGAACGCCAGGCTAGTGTTTGATTAAGAATGAATGTTGCAGCGAAACATTCTGGATGTTCCATGATGCAATGCCATATATCGTTGATGCTCCGTTGACGCTCACCTTTCAGCTCACCTTAGAGACATACTAACAGTCATTGGGTGCTCAAAAATTGTACCTGAAAACCATACAGTCTTTTTTGGCAGCCAGTATACCGTTTCTACTTGTTATCATTCTATTCGAAAATCTTCGAGACATCTCAGTTTCTGATCCACCACGTTACGCGTCATTTAAATGACAAATGATGTAAGCCTATCGCATCTCAGCGCTTTCGGCTGGCACTTCAATGCATGAAAATCCATGCACTAGTTTTAGATATTTATAGCCCGACGTCCTCAGCATTCCTTATCGAGCGTATTCTCCTTGATTCCCTTGATGTATTAGAAGTAAGTTTTGATTTTTCGACCATGTGCAGGAGGTCTGACCGGAGAGTTATGTAGTTGGCTGCACTAATCAATGCAGAATACCGGCTGTCATTCAACCGGGTTTCGGATGTGCTTTGAACGCTCCTTCTATGAGTTGTATGACATCACTGAGCTAAACTTTGTTACAAAATTGTGTCTCAAATTTTGGTTTATTTTATGATTTAGCCGTAACAGGCAACACCATATACCGTTCATTGTTCGTCAATGTACTTGACATGGTGTCTGGATCATTGCCATGGCCTGTACGACCCTTGCACACACAGTGACAAATAATCCTGTATCACAATTTGGTCACTGACATCCTGAAATAGCTGACACATACCACAGCTTGTAGAAATTGCTTTTAGTCGAGATATGTCGTCGAAAATGGCTAGTTGGGTATCTATTCCTCTGGTGAGGCGGAAGCCGTCGCCACATCTTCGTCCGAATCCGATTTCAATATCATGATTGTTTAGGGATGCTATACACTGGGGGACTTGCTCACGGGACAAACTGGCATCGCGATCTCCCTTGGAGACGAATCGAGCACTTCGTCGGCGATGACAGATACTATGTGATTGTTTGCCTGAGGTTTCTCCGAACCCAGCCTCATTTCACTACTTCCCTGTGAAGATATCACTTGCGGCATTTCTGATTGTCTGAGGACGATATCAAGAACCTGCACAAGCTCTCCATATGTTGTCACGGATGGTGTGACTGCTGTCGTGCCTGTTTCGGGCATCACAACTGCCGAGACGGCCAATTGCGTCATCCTGTACTGCATATCTCTCTCACAGAAGTTGTCAGCTGCGTCCCCCCATCCCCGTTGCGTCAGTTCATCACACCTCATCTGCGCCTGCCGAAAGTTCTCCATGCGGAGCTGAACCGTATTGGAGATTGTGCCCATCACCAAGCCAGGTTGATCATCTTCGCGCAGCTTGACAAGCTCTGTATCTCACTCATCATCATCCTCGTCTTCCCCATCCTCCACATCGTTGGAACATGCAAGATGGCTGATACTGTCTCCGATAACATTCAACATCGTCTTGAATGTTGTTTCAGCCTTGATGGTTGTCGATCGTGCCTTTCAGAATTCCTCATATGTTCCTGCTCTTGCATAACCGCTGTCTCTGCATCCTGAACTCGCTTTCTTGCCACTGCAGTCTCTCTATCAACAGCATCCTCAATCCATTTCTCTGTTTCTTTGTTGCTTTAAAAATTGTGTTTCCCGTTGTGTCTCCGCCGAAAGCTTCTTTTCAGATGGTAAGCTGTTCACTGCTCCCAATGCTCTGACCCTTTCTGCCTCCAAGCCACTCTTGCCTGTGTTCGCTTGATGACGTCGCTGGGCGGATTTCTGCGACGATTTGCCATATTTACCCCCCGGGAGTGGCGAAAGGTTCTTTTTCTGACCATTGACCATTGTATCTTGTGTTGACCTTGTTGTTGGGCGAGATGTTGGATGTTGCAAGATATGGACCACATGGTGGTTAGCTGCATCTTTTATGTCAAGGTTGGTAGGTTTCATCAATTAATACAAAGCAAAATCAGCGTTTTGACTGTCAATTCATTGGGAATAGTCATGCAAACCGTACATTAAGACTTGAAGGTTGGTGGGTGATTCATGTAAGATCCCGGCGATGTCTTGAGACAAACATCTCCAGACGTCCTATCCATTGCAGAATCACCTTTTTATATGTATCAAAACTGAAATAACAGCTGTCGTTCATCACGATATATCCCTGCAAACAAACAAACAACATCGGACCGACTGACTGCAATTTGCAGGACTGTTGGAATCCACTGCCGCTATACGCAGTGGATCTATACACAGCCAGATTCATCTTGAATTGAAGGTGCAAGTTGGCTGTCACTCGTTCCATTTTGACGTGTAGCTGACTATATAATCTTCAGGACTTCCCACCTTGTTTTGTAATCATCTTCCTCACCATTCCACAACAGCAAGTCATGGCTCCAGAAATACTTCAACCAGGTGCGATTGAAGCCAAATCGAGCGGAACGACAGGCGCTTCGATCAATGGGCCACCCAGTGAGACACAGCAGCAATGCAGACAGTGGATAGTTCACTCCTACACTGCAATTGTAGCCACCGAAGATATGACCCAGGAGGCAGATTTGGAAAATAGTACATGAAACCGGAAGCGGCGAGAATAGAAAGCAGTATGCGATCGGATGTTGGCCGATTGATACTGATCAAGACGATGGTCGACTAACAGTATAACGCGCAGCGGGGGTACATCGAGAGCTTATTGACTCACTCAGTGCTGACGGTAACAGGAAACCACCATGGTCGACCCCGGCATTAGTCCACACAGTCCGCGAAATTGTACATCACGATGTTATCAGTTCTGGGACTTTTGCAGATGAATTGGTTGATAAACGTCCCAGGGAATGGACGAAACAAGCTTTAAAAACCGTACAGGAGGCTACAGAGTTGTATATGGTTGAGGTAACACCGAATTCTGACTTCAGAAGCAGCAACTAATTTCTTGCTGGTATTCAACATGTCAGCTACTATGACAAGACAGGGAGGACGGGTACAGCTTGAACAGTCCGACATGCGTCTTGCCTTGAGTATGGCCAAAATTGATAATGAAAGCTTTTGGCGGGCCGCAATTGAGGAAACACAACAACTAATGAAGAAACCATGCGCCGAAGTTCGAAAAGAGAAGAAGTGGGGTGTTGTGTTTCCCGGGCTTAACAAGGTGAAGGCTGTGATAGAGGCACACCTGGCAATGATTTGTGCAAGTCAAACGGACGGCTGTCTTCCTTGCCTAACTGGCACAGCACAGAATCCACAGACTCGCTACAGGCGCGAAGGCACAGGTGTACCTCCACCACGTCGAGTGCCACCGAGGCCCAGAATGCCACCTGCGCCGCCTGATGACAGTGAAATAACTCATAGCTCCGAAACAGAAGGTCTGCCACCTGGATATGTGTCTATACGCACTCCGCTTCCTAGCGCTTGATCTCTCAATCTTGATACATATGCCAAGGATCGCATGTGAGTTAAAGATTTCATTCCAGATTTGCTGCCTGATGAACGTCCAACCACAGGTTGGTACACTATCAGCTGCGTGGTAATGCAGCGGACAGCCATTTTGTAGATGACAGCAGCCTTGTGAGTGAACATGACAGCGAAGACGAGAGTTGACTGATGGGAACGGGTTTTTTGAGTATTATCATGATCTACAATTAGCGGACACTTTACAGTATATTTTGAATGGTATATTTATATGCATCATTAAAGAACAATGTAGTTAGAAAGGAGAATATACATGAACAGCACAGAACGGCTGCCACAAGACCATGATTGATATAGTATGCCAAAGTGAATGGTTCCATAGTACTGTTACGCCCATGGCAAGATGAGCGTCAACAGAGGGTCAACGATCCTAGGTCCTGTAAGTCGGGTAATAAACATGCGATTCAGTAGCGATTATACATGATGGAAGTGTCGCCATCATTTACAGGCAAAAAAAATCGCAACACACTCCGTGCCCCATCTCGAAAATGAGTGTAAACTGTGCATGAAGATTTTAGATCTTGTCAGTCTGGTAATTATGAAGTAATTTCGTAGTGGTTATACATAACAATAGCATTGACAACCTTTAGATGCAAAAAAGACAGTGAAACGCTCCCTGCCCCATCTTGAAAATGAGTGTCAACGGAACGTCAACAATTTCTGTTCATTTAAGTCGGGTTATATACACGTGAGTTCGCATGGAGTTCACATAATGGAAGTGTTGACACCGTTTATAGGCCAAAGAAAATGCAACATGATCCCTGCCCCATCTTGAAAATGAGCGTCAACAGAGCGTCAAGGATTTCAGCTCTTGTTAGTCTGGTAATCAAGAAGTAAGTTTGTAGTGGTTATACATAACCACGGTAATGACAACCAATATACACAAAAAAGAAAGCGAGATGCTCTGTGTCCCATCTTGAAAATGAGCGTCGACGGAGCGTCAACAATTTTTGGTCCTGTAAGTCAGGTAATAAAAACGTGATTTGGTAGTGATTACACCTAATGGAAGTGTTGCCATCTATTATAGGCAGAAGAGCAAGGGTGACACTCCCTGCCCCATCATGAAAATTCGGGTCAACGGAGTGTCAACAATCTTGGGCGTTCGATCATGGCTTATCGAAGTGTGCAGCGGCTGTTAAAGTCCATATACTCAGTTATGTCCATTTTTGTATTCTAAAATGCTTGTGAACAATTAGTTGCACCTTTGTAAATGAAATAAGTTGTTAATGTTCAGGAGGTTATCGCGGGAATATCATTTGCGTATTTGCTCATGAGGGCTGCTAATCACTTGTGGATGGATACGTGCGATCAAGCGCCACTTGGGGTACGCAAGATGCAAGACCATCAATTGTTGACTCTCGATCGATGCTCATTTTCAGGATCGGGCAGGGAGCATCTCTCTTTCTGTTCGCTCTATATAGGTTGTTAATACTTCAGAAATGACAATGCAGTACAATAGTCAATATGATGCAATTCACAGTAGGATATCTGAATGCGACCATAAATGGAAAAACCTGAAACGCAGACCCGGGGATTGCACCCGACAGGTCTAGCTAAACCTGGTGAGTCCCGCGAGCTGAGGGGTACGGGGTGCGGTTTGCACCGCCAAGAAGCAGCGGGTCGGGTATTTGGACGGTCCTGGAACCGAACCGAACAGTTCTTTCGGTCCAAACCTGGACTGCTTGGGGGTTACCCTGACCCATTGCTAACACTACTCTGCGTCATCGCTGCTAACTGCCACCCTACTACCCTCTCATGATCCGCCTCCTTCGCCCTGTCCGCTTCTACCACCCACTGTATTACCTTGTGATCCGATCTGGTGGTGTGGTCATCAGCCAGCATGAACCATTTCATTCTCGGTTTATACATTTGATTCACCAGTGTCAAGTCAATGTCCGATTCGCCTTTGTGGTGTTCTCTTGTCCAGTAGTGTGCGGGCTGGCCATCATTCAGAACTTGCATTCCATGCTTGTCAATCACTTCGTCCCAGAAGGCAGCGTTCCGCTGCACGTGGCACATTGGGTCCCACTGACAACTTTGTGCATTCAAATCTCCCGCGAAGACAGTTCTGTTGGAAATGCTAGCGGGCACTGTGAACAGGTCCAAAAGCAATATCAGTCTCTGTACTCTAGCAGTCACTCCATATACACAATGACAAGGCCACATTGGCCGCTCTGCCATCGGGCGGACCCGGGCCTGGGGTTGAGCAGATATCCAATCCTCCCACTCCATTAATACCCCGCCCATACTAAAGTCCATAATAGAGAGAGTAAATGGAGGATAACAAAAGAAAGTAAGAAAGCAAGACTAAGTGCAAAAGTCAAAAGAGACAGACTCGGCGTCAAGCTGGATGCTTTCAAAGAAAAAACTAAACTGACTTCCCCGGGCCCATGCAATCACCCTGCAACCCTTACCCTGCTCAACATCACTTCAGTGACAACCGCCCGTGGTCAACAACCATCAATGAGTAAAATCAATCACAACTCAACAAACAAACAAGTCATCGAAACACCATTGCAGCTGAAACTAACAGATGCCCATACTGGCACCGTGCTGCACAAATTTCTCCCTAGGCAGAGCGTTTGTAAGACAGTCTGCTACGATAACTCCAGTTGGAGTATACTCCAGAGATCCTTCTCCTCCTTCTACGTTTTCCCTCACAAACTGATGCCCAATATCGATATGCTTGGTGCGAGCATGGTACTCGGGATGGTGCGCAAGTGCAATGCATCCTTGGTTATCTGTAAAGATGGTGGTAGAAGGGAACTTCTTGAACTCGCGATCCAGAATCTCACTGAGAAGGAAGTGAAGCCAAGTTGCTTCCTTGGTCGCCTGAGTGAGTGCCATATACTCAGCTCTGGTGGAGGACAAGGCCACGGTGGCCTGTTTCTTGCTAGACCAGGAGACTGGTGATTGACCAGCCAGAAAGATGTAAGCACCAGTGCTACTATGGTGCAAATCTAGACACCCAGCCCAATGGCTATGGCTGTAGCCAGCGATCTCTGTATCCCATTTGATCTTTTGATAGTGGGGCTGGGTCTACGTTGAGGAGCTGGCCTAGGGAATCATTTCGAAAGCACAACACCTCATTAGATGCAGTTGCAGGTGTGCAGATCCTCGAATGCACCTGACGATGTGATGGAGGGCTGCAAGGTGATCGACGCTGGGAGTGCTGGAAAACTGAGAGACTGCTCCCACTACATATGATAGTTCTGGCCTGGTAGGAAGCATCAGGTACATGATTGAACCAAAGATGCTTCCATAGAGAGTAGCATCATGTTGGGAGAGAAGAGCTCCAGAATCCTTTCTGAGCTTTGTACCAGGACTGAGAGGAGTACTGCAATGGTGGCTGGAGGAGAACTGAAACCGTCGAAAGATCTCCTCAGCATACCACTCCAGTGAGAGATGAAGTCGATTATCATCTCGAGTAGTGGCAATTCGTAGAAAGTACGAGAGGGTACCAAGATCTGACATCTCAAAATGAAGATTCACCTTCTTCTTCATTGACTGGACACTTTCCAAATCACCAATCAACACAAGGTCATCCACATAGACCATAAGGAAGAGAGTTCAAGAGGCATTGAAGTATACACAGTGATCTGGATCCCCTCGCTGCAGACCATGTAGTGTAAAGAATCCGTGCAATGCCTTGTTGAGAACATGGGATGACTGTTTCAAGCCATACAAAGTCATGTGAAGTTGGAGGACCACTTCCTCTTGGGGCCCCCTCGAGATGCCTGCAAGCAGCTCCATGTATATGCGCTGCTCATCGCCGCTCAGATCCTGCCCAATGAATGCCGTTTTAATATCTATCTGTTGGATTTCAAATTCTTTTGATACTGCAAGAACAGGGAGAAGGCGAAGTGTCTGCAACTTGACCACTGGGGAAAATGTTTCCAGATAATCGATGCCATATGACTGTGTATATCCCTTTGCTACCAGTTGTGCCTTGTACTGCTGGACCTCTCCAGTTGGTCCATACTGTATCGGAAAGACCCATCCACATCTGATTATATTTCGATGCTCTGTTTGGTTTTGCTGCACTGCAGTCGAGACTTTTTTCTTCAAAATCGATGCCAGTTCCTCTTTGCATGCCTGCTCCCACTGACTTCATTGTGGGGAATCCATAGCCACTTCCCAAGTTCAAGGCACTTCGATGGATGTTTTCGCCTGTGCTACTGCAGCGTGTCCCTTATTGCTGCTAGTCTGGTGAGTGCTTTGTGACTGGGCCTCATGGAATTGTGGGGTACTGAATATGCCAGCATTCTTTCATGAGCTCTGGGTTCTTGATGGTTCTACAACTTCTCTGGTTGCGTCATCATCGACTGCTGTCCTTGGTGCAGAAGCTTTGACTGTAATCGAATCAAGAGTTCCATTACTGCCCTGACTTCGATTGGTTTCGTCTGCTGGTGGTGGTGTATCTGTTTGTAAGTCTGCATTCAATGGCTTCGAAGCAACTCCTGAGTCCTCCTCTTCATCTTCCTTGATGATATCCACAAGTGGATTTAGCGCAGCCGCTGGTGCTGGAGGTACAAAATCACTATCACTGGTGATGATTATCGAATGATTGCAGTACACCCTATACTGATTTCTGCCTTCATAGCCCACAAGATGTCCTTTAATTGGATTGGGCTCCCACTTTCTATGAAGGTCTTTTGTAACAAGATGCCATATCTGGCATCTGAAGGGCTGTGGATGGACCGGCGATTGGGCAGGCTTCCCAGTGCATAACTCATAAGGGGTCTTGGTTTGGGACCTGGTGGGAGTTCAATTCATAATATTAACAGCAGTCCTCGCTGCTTCAGCCCACAGGAAGAGAGGAAGTTGAGCCCCATACAGCATTGCCTGTGTTTGCCCAACAATCGTCCTATAGACCCTGTCTGCAACACCATTCTGCTCCTCTGAATAGGCAGCGGAGACCTCATGCTTGCATCCAGAGGAGGCCAGAAATTCCTCGAAAGCATGAGATGTGAACTCCCCACCATTATCTCAACGAAATGCCTTAATCTTGACTCCATGCATGGCCTCACATCGTGCAAAGTACATCTTGATGCTTCCAAAAGCATCACTTTTCTTCTTGATAGGTTTCAATTCCGTCCAAGAAGACGCATCATCTCTGAAACTGATATAATACTTCACTCCTCCCAAAGATTGAGGAGTCATTGGTCCACAGGGATCAGAGTGGACCCTATCGAGAGTATTCGAGGCCCGTTGTGCAGGCTTGGACGGTGGATGACGGGTCTGCTTCCCCTGCTGACATGCAGCACATGCCACCTCGATGGCTGCGGAGGTTAATTTAATACCAGACACTTGGTCCTGGGCCAGCTGTTTGATTCCTTCGAATCCAATATGCCCAAGGCGTGGATGCCATTGCAGCAGCAAAACAGCAGATTTCCTCGACGGATGCTGGATGGTAGATGATCTGCTGGGCACCAAGGCTGTGGCAAGAGCAGCATGGACAACGGGATTCCTCTTGGTATGAAGCACATTTTGAGTGTCCAATCTGTGTCGCAGTCGCCATGATTTCTTGACCATTCAAATATGCATGACATGATCAGCTCCCTCGAAATCTCAATTAGGTGGATTTGTACCTGGTGGGTTGAATACAATCTGACACCCCGAATGGTGGAACAGGCGAAGAGAAAGAAGCGAATTGAATCCAAGCGAAGAAATCTGGAGCACATCTTTCTGTGTAATATCTCCAGAGGGTAGGAGCAGCACCACATCTTCCCTACCAGCGGCCTTCACAATGCTGGTGTTGGCCAGAGTGACTGTGGTCGAGTCACGATAGTAGGTGGTAAAGAACCCCTGCAGGGAGGTCATGTGGTGTGAGGCTCCACTGTCAACAATCCATCGATCCAGAGTGGGAGGAGAGTATTCATCACTGTGTGCATTGATCTGCGCCATCCAAGCAACAACCTGCCTTGCTTTGGCAGACCCCTAGCCCCTTCGATCCTCCCTGGCAATCCTCAACTTGCAGTGCTTCGCCCAGTGTCCCTTGAGGTGGCAGTAGCTGCAAGTGTCCTTGGAGCGGTTCCCACGCCACTGATTCTGTGCCACTTTTGAAGGATTCCCATTCTCCGCGTAGAAAGCAACTCCTCCCCTGGAAGCAGCCTTCCCCCCAGCGAGTTTCTGATGTTCCAGAATCAGGGTGGATAATAACTCTTCGAAGGTCAGAGACTCAGCGATGGTGATGCTCGTTCTGAAACGGTGGTACTCCTTACATATATTGTTGAGCAAGAGGAAGACCTAGTTATCGTCCTCCTAGGCTGTGCACCCAGCACTGAGAAGCTGGTTGAGGAGCTTCTGCGATTTCGAGATGAAATCCGACATACATCGGCAAAGGTGCAAATCGACTATAGAGTGTGCTACGCACACAAGCGCACACACGCAGCTCATAGGGAGCTTCCTGTGGACCCCTGCGCGACGCGCAACCTATATTCGTCTATAGTCAATTCATAGGGAGGTACGCGTGGGCCTATGGAACTATATACAGCTGGCAGCCGGAGACAGACCTATACCAGTCTTCAGTACCTTGCAGTCCTCGCTGCTATACCAGTACTGTGCACGATTGCTGAGAGTCCGCTTCAGATCCTGCTTGAGAGCATGCTTGCGAGCCTGCTTGAAAGCCTGCTTGAGAGCGTTCTGGAGAGAGCCTCACATTGGGCTGAGTAGAGTTTTCCACGAGGAGCTTTTGGTGAATGGAAAACTCTGAGTCCGTGGAAGCTTTGGCTAATAGAAGGCTCTAAGTCTGTGGAAGCTTTGGCTACTAGAACGCTCTAAGTCTGTGGAAGCATTGGGTACTGGAAGGCTCCAAGTCTGTGGAAGCTTCGATGCTGACGTTGATATAGCTAACCTACTCCTCTAAGTGCTGCTAGTACTGTAATCACCATCACCAACACCATCATCATCGTTATCATCATCATCGCCATCACCATCGCCATCATCACCATCAGCCCCAGACTGAATGCACGCTCATATGCCCACAATCGATGGGAAGTAGGCAGCAGATTCTGCACGACAATCTGAGTCGGAGATCTGCTCTCCCCAAGATCCAATTGTCTACCTTTCATGTAGAATCTCAAGCTGCAATTGTCAACACTTTGACCGTGAGGCATCGTGAGATCTGGTCGCGGTGGCCATGCTAAAGATGAGGTACAGACTATGATATCGACCAACGTCCTGATTTCGGCCACCATACGCCGCCAGTCACCCATCACCGGCTACCCGCCACCCGCCAGCAGCCTCACGCCTGCCGGTGCCTGGTGCCTGCAACTCAGTGAGTCTCTGGATCGAGCACACAGGAGTATACATGTGAGCATATAGTCAACTGAGATTGGGAGTGTCTTGCCTCTTGAGAGTGTATTTCGGAGGGTAGAGCCAAGTGGGCTGGGAGTGTCATCGAGTGCAATTGGGAGTGTAGTTGAAAGCGTGCTCGGGAGTGTGCTTGAGAGCATCTCGAGAGCTCACTTGGGAGCATACAGTCAAGCAGGCTGGGAGTGTGCCATTGAGTGCGATTGGGAGCGTCTTGAGAGCGTACTTGGGAACATACGGTCAAGGAGGCTGGGAGTATGTCATTGAGTGCGATTGGGATTGTCTTGGGAGCGTAATTGGGCACATACAGTCAAGCAGGCTAGGAGTGTGTCATTGAGTACAAGTGAAAGTGTACTTCAAAGCGTGCTTGGGAGTGTGCTTCAGAGCGTTTTGTGAGCTTTCTTGGGAGCGTATAGTCAAGCAGGCTGGGAGGGTGCCATTGAGTGCAATTGGGAGCGTCCTTGAGAGCATGCCCGGGAGTGTACTTCGGAGCGTTTTGCGAGCTTAATTGGTAGCGTAAGTCAAGCAGGCACGGAGTGTGCAATCGATGACAGTCAGGAGTGTACTTCAGAGCGTATTTGGGAGTGTGCAATGAAGTGCATTTGGCAGTTCTATTGAATGCAGCATGATTTCTAGTATCAAGCGCACATAATCGCATGTGTATCATAGTAATCTAGTCAACTCGCATGTCCATAGGACCTCATAGTGCCACCTGTCAATTATGCTATGGATTACCGGCCCAAATACAGCTTCTCTATGAGTTACACGTCGCGTAAGGTCATTTTTCCCGGTGTATCCTCCCCCTGATACTGTCACTTAGACAGCCCACTCCGGAGGAACCAGATTCCTTGCTTGTCCTTCCCCTGGTACCACTTCATGAGCATCATCTACACAGTCGCTGGATCACGCTCTGTCGAGTACATCTTTCTGTGATTGCCATCAAGCATTCATCCCAGAAGCCCATGGACCTTGGTTGCTTTCGTATCCCAGGCCTGCTTGCTGTCTACCAGCTTGGAGTTGATGGGGGGAGAGGAGCTGGAGGAAACAGTGGCAGATGCAGATTCAGTGGCGGCAGAAGGTCAAGGTTCCTGACCTTCGATGAGGGCCAGCCAAACCTGCTCAGCGAAGATGTCGGTGGCAGCAAGTAGCCACTTTCGAAACTCAGAATGGTAGCTGAGGGGCTTGATGAAGCCAATTGAAGCGAGAGCAGAGAGATCAGAAGTCATCGTGAGCAAGAATATGATACTAAAATCGAAGGGGAGATAGAAGACGGGAGGAAGAGTGTAAGAGGCAGTGAGGTGGAATGGGAATGTGCGAAGATGAGCTGGATGAGAAGCAAGGAGTGTGCAAGAGGTCCTTATATACGAAATCTTTTCGTGAAAGGACTGATCTGAATGAGTTTGAATGGTGTGCCATGCGCTAGTTAATCGGCACACCTGGGTGGGGATCTAGAAGCAATTGTCTTTGTTAGGAAATGCTGTGCCGGAAGTTAATGTAGCATGGTTGGTGTTAGGGGTTGTCCCCTGATAGCGGTAATGATACATGTTTGACTGAAGCAAGTACACGTGACTACCATATGGAATTGGATACATTAGTTACGAAGCAAAACACCTTCTTGCGTATCAGCTCATGTCATCAGTCAGACGGCCTTTAGCGGGGTTACATCTGAGCCGTATGTAATGATTTGATAAGAGCAGTCTTATCAAGCGGATTCGCAAGATGATGCAATTATGTTGCCATGACCGGGATGTGAAAAACCATCAGCAGTGCGCATAATTATTAATTACACCTACTAAACCTTTGATGGCGGGACAACACATCACGGCGACAGAAAGTCGGGTGTGCAGCACGCGTTATGCAATATGCGAGTACGAGGGATCGTCGCACCTTATCTCCAAGAGATAGGGATCATGCGCGCACTCCCCGGGTGACAGAAGTCTGCATCCTAAGCATGCAGTGCGTGAGGGATTAATGGCATTGGCTGAAGATAAGAGGCCTGAAGCGAACACTGCTCATAACTTTTGAGTTAGTATGGATCGCAACCCGAGAGGGTGTCGTAATCTACGTTGGCAGAGTATCGGTTGGTCGCCGACATAAATCTCTGACGCAATGCCGAATAGCCAAATTGGTATGGTGAGGCATTAATAACTTCAAGTTATTATTATATTGCGATAAAGCGCTGATCGTATCATATGACGTCAGACGTTCCAACTACTGAACGAACGATAAGCAAGATGTCTAAGTTGAAGTACGAGTTGACGCACTGTGCGTTTGATATCATGCAGCGATAACGGAAAATCGCGCATGCACACGATAACCTAAAGGGAACTCGTGGTGAGTCTCGGAACGGTCTTCCGAGATAAGCTATCAAGCAATCTCAGTCGTCATAGTCTTGAAAGTAGCGGCCAAACTTGAGCCTGCGAAAAGACTATAAAAGACTCGCATTGTCTCCCCGACAATGATAAGAATCAAGCTCTAGCAGCAATCCACAGTCAGACAATTACCAGCGAAGAACACCTTAAAATATTATTAAGATTTCTACACAAACTTCATTATTACTTCACTACTCTCAATAAGTGAATTCGTCGTGCATGTATACCTTGAGACAATTGAAGAGACGCACAGCACAATATCATCTCGTCCGACAGTTAGGAGAGTTGTTTCTTTACTACGAGGAAACCAGGAATACTTCTGGTCAATACTGGACCTTACACTCAGCCGAGATTCTTGGCATCACGTACGATGTTTGTCGATTCGTAAACGAGGGGCTGTTACCTCTCGAGGAACATATCGATACGAACCTTATCCACGATCAGGAGGAAAACGGGGATTGTTTTTAGAGGGAGCACTTGTATAAGGACAAGAGGTTGAGTCTTAGGACAAGACGAGGAAAGAAAAAGAAGTTTAGTTAGGCGGCTGTATTTAAGTTATAAAAAGTGTTTTATTGAAACGTGGCTTAATACCCCCGTAACAGTTGGTGACCACGGGCGATCCAAGTGGCGGCATCACTATCACCACTAGCAATTCAACTCGCAACCAAAGTAGAAGTTCGGAGAAGGGAGAAAAAATGCCACAAGAACTTCGAGGTCGGAGACAGGAGTTCGAGACCTGCAATCGTGTAGGGGTCGGAGTGAAAGAGATTGAAATAACTCAGACAACAAGGTTTAAATGAATCGCATTCCCCGGTGGGAAGCTAAGAACTGAAGGTCTGGTGTTGACCTCAGAAAATAAAGTGGAAATGCACTTGGATGAATGACTTGGATGTAGCATTACATGCCTGCTGGGAAGCTCAGTACAGAAGGTCTGGAGTTGAGCTTAGAAAACAAATCGGAAGCTCACTTGGAGTAGTGACTTCCATGAATGGCATTCCCCTGTGGGAAGCTCACAACGCAAGGTCTACCGGCGAGGTAACCCTTAAAAAGAATGGGGGTGAAAGTCTTAGATCAACTCAAGCGCTGCACTGTCCAGGCTCATAACCTGTTCGAAATGGTAGCTGGCGCTGTGAGAAAGTCCAAATGCGATCTCATTCTCTCTTCTCTAGCGGTCTCTCTATACACAGAATGACTAGGCCACACTGGCTGCTCCGCCATCGGGCGAACTCGGGCCCGGGGTTGAGCGGATCTCCAATAAGTTTCTCCCTGCCAAATGACTCTCTGCCAGTTTTACTGAGGTGTTTGTGCCGCCATGATCTGCTGATGCGGAAGTGAAGAGGAAGATGATTACAGAAAGACGTGGGAAGTCCTGAGGAAGATGATACCATAAAGAAGTGGGAAATCCAGAGGAATGTATACTCATCTTCAAGTCAAATTAGGATTTTTAACAGTCAACTTGCATGTTCTACACAAGACGAATCCTGCTGTGTATAGCTGCAGATCACATGAGTTTCCAACCAACCTGCGATTTACTCCAACTGTGTCCAGTGTTGGGTGTTTGTCAACAGCGATCAATCAATGTGGATGACCATCGAAATCTTGTGTTGGTGAAATATAAACAGCACATCCTCCGACCGAGTGGACGTCTGCTGATGATTGTCTCAACGAACCCATGGGAATTTAGATCAAACAGACACTAATCATCATGGAATGATGTCCAGCTAGCAGTGCTAATCCCGATGTAGTGACGGTCAAAATGCTCATTTCGCTCGGTTCATGTCAATTACATGTACCGACCTTGACATTCAAGACACAGCTTCCCACCATGCGGTCCATATCTTGCCTCATCCAACACCTTGCCCAACAACAAAGTCAAAACAAAATATCATGGTCCATGCTACAAAAAAGAACCTTTCAACACTACTGGCATGCAAATATGGCAAACTTACAAAGTGCTCCTCACGACGACATCATCAAGCAAATGAAGACAAGTGCCGCTTGGAAGCTGCAAGGGTCCGAGCTGTAGGAGCAGTGTGGAACTTGCAATCCAAGAAGAAGCGTACGGCTGTTACCGGGTCGCAACCACCTAAGTAACTTTGCATATATATAAGTATCCCATGATACTTAAATAAGTACTAGGTGCCCTCAGCCATAATTCTTATCATAATTTCTTTATGCGTATGTCCAGATAAAATGAATTGGTAATCTGTAGAGATCGTATACGCAAAGGGGACCGATATGAATATTCATATCAGATGCGATCAAGTTAATAGCAACTTAATCGCAGCGAGTTGTGAAATAATATTGACAGTACATATATATTGGTATGATTGATCTTGGTGATCAATTAATATCTCGAGGTGTATTCGTACAATTAATCTCAGTGATTAATTCATATTGTAACGTGTATTAATATAACTATTATGTCTGTAATATTCTGCCTGTTGATAATGTGATCTGAATTAACATGTATCTCCACAAAAATCATTTTCTTATCTGCTTGATAAATCTGGCATTCAGATACAATCGACAATATTTCGTCTTGTGCATGATTTCCCTCAGTCGTGACTTCACATATATAGATATTCAGCTTGAAGCCAATCGTTGGTACGCCATCTCTGTTCATTGCTTTGTTTGCTGAATCGTTGCTCAATCTCAAGAATTGTAGATTTTCTATATTTCAGTGTATTCTTGGACACACATCCAGGCCTACTCGTATTCAATTGTTTCTGTTTAGAAGTTCGATAAATAATCCTTCATTCTTCTTGAGATAACAGGCCCTCAGTATCAGAATGTGAATACAGGTCGAGAGCAGGAATATCGGATTCCGGAACAATAGTCCCTTCGTTGACCTGACTCAATAACTGTTAGTAGGACTCTTTCCTCATGTATGTATAGTTCGCAAGGCCCTAGATACTATATCGTTCCTCAGTGTATCCCCAGTTGAAATAGATTGGTAACTGGTAGAGGTCGAATATGCAAAGGGGACTAATGGTAATCGTAGTCTCCAATGCTTCCAGATACATTGCAACCAGGTCCAACCGTAGTGTCAAACAATCCTGGCGGTATGTATAACTAATTGATTGCGTATTTCCTTTGCTCAATTGTTAATGATGACTTCCTTTCAACTTTAGGTTGTTTCTTGGTTTTGGGTAAAGGATTAACCCTTCCTTTCCGAGTACATCGTAAGGGATCAGCTTGATACTTCTTTTGCACAGGTATCACCTATTCCTCTGATAATGTTTGTAGAGGAATATCTTAGGGCGTTGAAGAGACCTCTCTTGGAATAGCAAGATGTTCCGGCTCGCCACTATCGGTTCAGTATTCAGTACTAACTGATCGCCGTTGAATATCTCGAGGTGTTGATGAAATCTCTTGATAAGGTATTGTCGTATGTTCGGTTTGAGTAATAACTACTGTAGATGGAGATGTCCCGTGGCTCATATAATAATGAAGCGCTGTATCTAGCTGGATCAACTGGGATATCCACCAAACGCACTGTGGGGCAAAAAGCTATTGACGATAGTCAAAAGTTATAATTAGTTTCCCAATGGTCAGCAACAGTATGTCAGCTTCGTAATCAAAGGTGATACTCATCTGAGGTGTGGAGCTGCCAATACAAGTGCTAATAGTATTTGATAATAATAGATATAGGTATCATAAAAACACAATAATATTTTAAGGTTTTCTTCGCTGGGAGGTTTTTCTGAATGTTTGCTGCTACAGCTTGCTTTCATCATTGCCAGAACAATCAGATCTCTGTATAGGCATGTTCGAGGGTCTTCCGCAGCCGGACTTCCATGCTATGATTGCATTGCTCATGATTGCTCAATTGTGATCACCACTTACAGTCTTCCAAATGCGCCCGGTAATAGATTTCCACGCGTCCGTTAGGTTATCGTGTTCATATAATGTGGTTTCAAAGCATTACCCTCCTGATTAATTCTCAGGCCATCCATTATATCAAATCATGTCAGACAGCGTATGAGATCATACTTCAACCTGGACATCTTGCTTGCCATGTATTCAGTAGTTGGAACATCTGCTGACACGAAGTCTAGACAGTGCTTATCGCAATCTATATTAATAGCTCTTCAGATTGATTGCTTCGCCTTAACCTGGTTATTCGGCGTTGCGTCACAGATTTAATCAGCAACCAACTGATACTCCGCCAACATAGATTATCACATGTCTACATCGTATTACTATTGAGTATGACATTGCCAATGCATACTGACTCAAACCAATGATCAGGTTTGCTTCTCGCCTCTTATCTTCAGCCACTGTGATGTATCCCTCAGACACCGCTTTCTTAGGTCTCGACCTTCCATGGATCTGAGAGTGGCACAAGTAGTTCTCACTGATTTGCACATGAGCTTGCAGATTCCACTTGGTAGATTATTGCATTATAGTCTGCTGCACATGTAACTCTGCGTAAACGCAGCTTAACTGTGTGTTGACCTGGTCGATAAGTTATAGTAGGTGTTGCCAATTATTATGTGCCCTGCTGAAGGTTTTTCACTTCCCAGTAATGGCGACATAATTCCATGATCAAAAGTGAATCGGGCAGTCAGGGCGTACCTATGACAAATTGATTGACATGTGGCCCAGGTGTAATCCCTCTAAAGATCACTTGGCTGACAAACTTGATGATGTGCGTTGCGTAGTAGGTGTTTTGTATTCATGATACCGTAGTTGCATCTGCATATACCTGCATCCGTTCCATGCATGTATCATTACCACTGCCAAAGGAACATTGGAAGGAACCCCTAACAGTAACCGCGTATCTTTACAGTCCCTAACGTAATCTGATGGGAATGTATGATCTTGAAGATAGAACTTCAATATCTCCGTATATTGGATAATACTTGCCAACCACCAAATGAACTGTTTGGCGAATATATTATCGTCCTTCTGATACTGTCGTCGTAATGTGGAAATTGCACACACAACGATATCGTAATTGTTCGTAAACTTTCGCTCAGTCATGCGTTGGGGGTACCGCTCACAATCCTAATAGATAATACTAATATACTTGATCCTAATAATAATGAGGTAAATAAGGACTCGAAACGTAATAATATTTCAGCTTCGTCTCCACAGGTAGGTATTGTTTGTGCTTGAGGGGCTATTCATCCAAAGCCGGATCTTCATTGTACGTTGATAACCTTTCTTGGACTACTGAAGGTTATGTCCGAACCCTAGCAATAAACGGATGTGTCATATCTCAGAGTTCTCGTTTATCACAAGCCAGGCTTTTCGATAGAGGACAATGCATCCCAAAGGTTATCGTGTAACTGCGTGATAGGTTTTAAAGCGTTACGCTCCCTTCTCAGGCCATCATCCGGAATAAGATTTGATCAAACAGTAACTTCAACATAGATATCTTGCAACTCGTTTCTTTCGGGTAGTCAAAACCTCTCCATCACCTCACGTGGTTATTTGCATGGCTTTGAATTGATTGCTTAATAAATGATCACACAACCTTCACTATAAGAGGCTATTTGGCTTATCTGCTTCCGAGACTTATGTGGTGACCCACCATTGCTCTGTCCACATTTCACTTGCAACAGTATTATTGAACTGATAGTGATTTGCCTTACTCGTTTGTTCCCTGCCAGGGAGTCAGAGGCATATCAGGGCTTATTGACTTTGCCCAACATCTTCATCAATCAGACACGCCATGCTCGGGCTGAGACCATTCTCTGTGACCGGGGAGTACCCAAGTTGTTCCGCTTCACAAGGGATTGGCACTGAGTCCCGCTGAATTGCATATTGGCTGTCGTCTGCCTGATACATCAGTTGCATTCTTGCAACTGCCACGTCCAGTCCCACTTAGCATAGTTAGAATGAGTGTGGTAAGAAATAACTGCCATCTCTTATAAGCCTGGAAGGCATATCAACTGGCCAACGTTATTGCATCATCGAATCAGTTCTACAGTAGTATGCGAACTTTTCATGATTCCACCAGCAATGAGGCTCACTGTCAGATCAACATGAGGCATGTAATCTCCCGCTAAAGATCATACGTTTGGCAGCTTGCTACTTCTTTATCACATTGGCGTTATGTACTATACGGTATTATAAACCCGTTCTGAGGATCTCGAAGTAGACAAGTACGAATATCTCTATTGAGCGAGAACCCCCAACAGCGGTGGAGAAACAACCAGAAATGCACTTTTTGAGCAACGAAAAGAAGGAGGTATGTAGCCAGGATCATCTGGATAGAGAGACCGCTGTGTCAACATAGCGAGTTGAAAATGCAGAGACTGCCTTTAAGCAGGAGCAGGACAATATGAGACATGCTGAAATGGCCTGATTGACAACCACAAAGCCTGAAACTACATTGCAGGAGATGTTAAACACCATCAGAGATAGTCTGAGCGATCTTGCAACTTCTGACAATGCGGAGAATGTGGAAGACAAGGTTGATGATGATGATGATCATGAGCTGGGCAAGCTCAGCAAAGATGATGAACCCTGCAGGGGGATGAACACAGTCACCAAAATGGTACTGCATCGGATGGAGCATTTTCGGCAACATCACATGAAGCTTGATGAATCAAAGCAACCAGGCAGGAGAGACGCGGCTGCCTACTTCTGTGGGAGAGATTGATAGTACAGGATGACCTAATTCAATGTTCCAGCTGTTGTTCAACCCCAAACAGAAGATGATGCAGCCTCATCTGCACTGACGACATTTGGTGTGCCGATGGAGAATGTTGATAGTCTCGCCAGAAAATCGCAAATTTCGCAAGTGACTTCTCAACCAGGAAGTCCTTATATGCCGCTAGGTTCTGGCCAACCCCTGACACACAAACGCAGTCCATCTCTCCCGCCTGACCCAGGGCCCAATTTGGCAACAATTCAGAATTCAAAGTCTGTTGAACCCAAAAGCTTTTACCACTGCATATAGAGTCCCAAGCTAATTACCATATAGAAATCGGATTTGGACAAAGAAATGTTGATGGCTCCTGCATCACCTGCGAAGTGAATAGGCACATTGCTATTGTTGAAAATGTATCTCTTGGAACAGTAATGTGTGTACCTATTTTGCCACTTGCCAGCTGTACTTGATTTCAGTGATGAAATTGTCAGACATGATAATTCATCTGTGCATGTGCAAGGGTCGGATGGGACATGCCAATGTTCTCGACCCCACATCGCATTTTCTGACGACCAATGAATCTGATATTGTCCTGCTGGTTAGTGTCAAGTATGAAAACTGAAGCTAAATTAGAGACAAAACTGTCTAACAACGTCGAAGTCAGCAATGTCGCACGAGTCCCAGATGGAGCAGTCAAAGCACAACACGAACAGGAAAGAATCACCACCACCATGCAGCATTCATTCATGCATCCCACTGCATAACTTTCTACACAGACCTGGAGCGCAAGGTCGAAATTTTGAAAATTGCTTATGATAGGTTATGCAAATCGTGCAATTTGAGCTGTATGAGTAGAGTGGAGGAAGTCAGGCTATATATATCAAAAACTAGTGTATGGATCTACATGCGGTTAATTGCTGGCCGAAACCGCTGCAACATGATCCGCCAATGTCATGTATCACTCACATAACTTGTCTAGTGGTGTATTATAAACTGAAATGCTTGGAAGCTGTTCATTGCAAGTGTTTATACATAGAAGAGATCTATTGGCAGCCAATAATGACTGCATCCATTTTTACATTCCATTGTTGATCATCCAATGACTGTTAGTATGTTATTAAGGTGAGTGTCAACAGAGCATTAACGATTTTTGGACTTACATTTTTGCCAAACAAACTGTGGCATAGTCATATCCTTCCAAAGTGATTGTATTGGCCGTTCTCATAGGTAAAACCCAAAGTGACACCCTCATTACCCTATCCTGGAGATGAGCATCTATGGTGCATCAACGATTTTTCGTCTTTTGAGTCTGATAATCAACTAATGACTTGGTCACTGTGACACATAATCAAAGTATTGGCCACCTTTACAGCCAAAAATGCTATCCACAGCATGGCTATTATCCCTTAAAAATGAGCCTCAACGGAGCATCATCAATTTTTGTTCTTCAATCCTGGATAATCAAACTGCTGTGCAACAACATTAAACTAAAATCGAAGTGTTGGCCACCTCTATGGGCTATAATCGGACTGACGATATCGCTACCACTTCTAAAAATCAGCATCAACGGAGCGTCAACAATTTTTGGTTTTGCTTCTCGGATAATCCAGGGGCAATGCAACTGTGTTAACCATAATCATATAATTGGCCGCCTTTGTGAGGAAAAGTGCTACTGACAATACCCCTACCACCTCTTAAGAATCAACGTCAGCAGAGTGTCAATGATTTTTGGTCTTGCATCTTGGATAATCAAAGGGCTCTGGAATGGTGTTAACTCACAATCTACCTATCAGCTTCCTGTATGGGCAAAATGCTAGTGACAAGATCGCATCCACCTCCCACAATTGAGTGACCATGCGGCATCAACAATCTCCGTGGGGGCTAATTATGCTACCCAGCAATGAACTGCATTGCATTGTTCCTAAATTGAGTTTTATGTGGTCTGTCTTTTCAATATGTCCTTGTATACAACTTCACATATATGCATGCAATGTCTCACAGATCTGACTTTATTTGCTTATAGCTCTGGAGTCAATATTTAAGAACCTGCATTCTACTTTACTATAATATAACTTTTGGGAGTCTCTTGAGTTGGATTACCCAGCGATCAAATTCCTACCGCCATGCCAGATTCAATATCTTTGAATACATCATTCCTACAGGTTATGGTCTCTTCCAAAAATGAATGTGTCTTTATTCGTGATTTGAGCCACCATACTTTGCAAATCATCTTCGATGCTGGTTGCGCCACTTCAAAGACTACAGGTTGCAAACATTTCATTACTTCGAATGATTGCAGACATGGTCCTTCATGGTGATTCTATTTGCGCTGCGGAATTGAGGAGACTGGCATCCCCAGCATCATATGTATTCTTTGTCATCCAGTTGTTCGCCATCCATCAGGACAAGGGACCAGCACAATGGGGAAACACATGCTTGCAAAAGTGCACATCACAAAGTTAAACGAATGAACAGAGTCGGAAGTTACTGAATTGTCTAGTTCACCGCTCCATGAAACAGCTGTGGCCATCCTGAAGAGACAAGCAAGTCAAGGAATTACAATGGTAAGTTCGCAAAGGAAATTCATATTGGACATTCACGATTGATCCATATTCACTGAATTGACACACACAATGCTGCAAACAGGCAGCAAAGGACTATGAAATTTCTGAATGTCACCAAGACAAATGCCATCGCTACCTTATGTTAGGATATGGTTCTGCTCATATTGCATGCAACACTATCCCAAATCTCGAGCTATTATGGTTATATACCACATGAAGAAGTGGCACAGTGCTGCCATCCGCCACCACTGTTAGCATCATTTCCCTGAGGGAACACACACTGACAGTGGATGCAATTATGCCGCAATTGCCATCACAAAAAAAAGTCAGGTGAGCATTGGATGTGTGGACATCGACGGATAAACTATTCCTCACGTCCGTCTTTGCTTACTACCTGGATCGAAATTGGGCATTGTGAGAAGTGCACCTCGGTTTTGACGAGGTTGATCACCTACGCTTACCCATTCTCGAAGGCTAGTTAAGGATGATAGATCTAGGGCCAATGTACTGTAACAAGGCTTGCCGTACATTTGAAGGACTTTCTTGATGGTTTGGAGGTTACCAACAGCAGTTTGCTAGGAATGACGATCGATAACGTGTCCTCAAATTACTTGATGACTCATGAGCTGCAATTATTCCTTGAGGCCTCCAGAATCGAGTGGCCTGGATTCAGGAACCACATACTGTGCATAGTGCACGTCAGAGAGCTGGCTTTAGGTGCATTCATGAGCAGTATCGGTGTAAACGGCTGGACCAAGTCTTGGCAAGCCCATGAGCATGATCAGCAATGTGGGGAGGTTGAGGGTACAGACATTGGGAAGAGTCAAAGACTTCGAAAAGAGGGCAATGCTCGAATCAACATGATGTCAGCTATGAGACCAGGTTTAGCAAAGATAATTGAGAAAGTAGGTATTTCATGATATTTTGAAAGTCGTGAAACTAACCTTCACAAAGCAGAGAATGCTTGCTGTATTGATTACTCTGGCACCTGCTCGTGGACACAAGTTCATTGACTGTCAACCAGTCAAACTCTGCATTGCTGTACTACCTATTATCGATGTGATGACACATTGGAATTGGATACTGGAGTTGTTTGAGCAAGTGTACCGATTATGAGAATTTACCCGCGAGTGACTCCAGAATCAAACCTACAGTGAATTCCAGCCACTCTTTACAAAGCAGGATGAATGGACCATTGTCCAGTACCTCATCGAAGTTTTCAGGCAATTCCAATCTTGGACCCGGTGGATATCGCAGAGTCATACGGTCACATTGCACCATATTATGACAGACTACAATGACATGTTGAATTATATGGATGATGTTACCCGAGTTTTCGATTAGAAGAAGACTCCATCTGAGGACTACTTGTTCTTCACGGTGAAGTCAGCAAGACAGAAGATGTCAAAATATTATCCTGAACTGACTTCAATGACGGCTATGTTGTTTATTTCAGCACACATCTTCGATCCTTTCAGCCTGTTACGATCATATTGAAAGTGGGAACATGGCATGGATATCGATCTTGGGGACAAAACGTTGTATACTACCCAATACCAAGAGGCATTATGCATGTATGTAGAGAATGAATTCTGTGCTAAACATAGATGTGGGATGGTCATTATACCCGGAGGAGTACAATGCAACAAACTCTTCCCCCCTGCAACAGCTTCAGTGTCCGGTCAATCATCATTTGATCCATATGATTCATCCACCAATGATGCAGAATACTTGATGCCTACTGATGTGGCTGAAACGAGACCCAGACGAAGTGATCCCGCAACACACTTATGAACCTCCATATTGCTCCATTTAAATTCGCCGCCTGAATCACCAAAGAACTGGGGGCGAGTTGATCCAAATATCAATGATTCCCACTCCGGCCTAATGGTGATTAGCAGCACATTTTGGATACCGGTTATGCCTGCCTGGTGATGCCAACAAGAAGAAACGCACTCAAAGTACACAGATTTATCCCATGTGGCATGTGACATATTCTCTATCATACCACACTGTGTTGGAGTGGAGGCCAGGTATTCCCATGGGTGAGTTGTTTTCAGCTGCAGACGGTCAAAAACCACAGGAGAGACCCTATGCAAAAAAGCTGTACTAAGGCAGTTTGCTCAAGCCCCTAACAGGATATTGGCAGGTGATGAGCCACCATTGGATACGACAAACACAGAAAATCACTCCGAAATGAAGCGAGAGGCAGAGGAAAGATTATTACACCGAACTGGCAAAGTCCACAACATTTTGTAGATGTGGCAGGGCAACCGAAACGCACATGCTACACAACTGGAATATCATGCGCAAAGTCGGCAGATGACAGCCATACGATGCATTTCAAATACGGAAGCGATTGTGAAAGCATCCTGGTCACTGTTTCAACATACTGGTGCGGCTGCATTTCAATTGTCAGAAAGATCACCTTTGCCACCTGCTTTGTCTGTGAAGGACCTCCATGGAAGAAGAACTCAAATGGTAAATATCTGCCGAATCAGGAATATCAACCATCATCCAGTCGAATGCGATGCTAATGGTGCAAAAGATAGCAATACATACACCGAAAACTGTCCAAACTGGAAGGGCGGCTGTGATAATCCAAATGACAGTGATGACAATTGTGCGGCGCACATTGATTCTGACATGGAGTGAGAGAACAACATTGAGGATCTGGCAAGCCCAGAGCAGTGTAATGTGAGTGCTGCACAAATATTCCCGGATTGGTTCGGCCACCATGGATGTCACAGAGTCCGGCTGAAATGGTGTTGGTGACGGCCAATGCAATGGAAAGCAGGAGGAATCCGGGCATCAAGGAAAAGTACGACAGAATGGGTCTAGATGTTTCACCAGCTTCTTTATGCACCTTGACCGAGAGTTTCATTTGAAGATATATTATGGGGGAATGGTGTGCAGTCACTTGTGAATATCGGTTGATAATCAGATGTATACCCGGTGCAATGAATCTTTTGGCAAGATGTATACATTTCAATAGTACGAGAGCAAACAGTCCAAGAATATTACTGGGCTCAGCTCTGCGACAGGGCCAAGTCTCAATCTGTCAGAAAGACAACCACTAGGTACAAATCATGATGTAAACAATTATCAATGGCAGCAGAGGATCAGTGGACAATTATTTCAACTGAGCGTCAACGGAGCATAAACAATTTTTGGTCTTGTAAGTACGGTAATTGAATAGTGATTTGGTCGCTGTTGTGCATAACTGATGTATTGGCAGCTGTTATAGGCTAAAGTGACAGCAACACGGTCACTGCACCATCCTGACAGTGAGGGTCAATGGAGTGTCAATGATTATCAGCTTTGCATCATGGGTAATCTAGGTTCTGATTGGTTGCAGACATCCATTGATGAGATATTGGTAGCCTTTAAGGGCAAAATCAAGAGCGACAGGCTCCCTGCCGCATCCTGAAAATGAACGTCACCGGAGGTTCAACAATTGTTGGTCTGACATATTTGGTAATCCACGCATCGCGTGGAAATCTGAGCACATCACAGAACTATTGACCTCCGTCATAGGCAAAATACAATTTATGAAAATTAAAACACAGATTCCAAAATAATCGATATCGCAAACAGCAAAACATGCAAAACAAATCATTGGCTGTTGAATACCTGAGTTTGATAAGATACTATTAACAAACTGCAACAAGAAGAATCTTGTATGAATCTATAGATGGACCCACCGTGCGACCCACTGACAACACACACACTTCAGACAGGTTGGGATATTTCCATTGAACTATACCCTAGTTGATCGTATGCATAAATTGACATTCTGGACTGGCGTTTTGGCAACAGTTGGGTTTGAACCCGGACACGGACCTGAAGTGACGGTTCCGAACCGTCGCTAACAAAAGCTATCACTGCACAATCTAGGTATTGATCATGTCGCAATACGATCAGAACTCAGATACTTTATTGGGGCCGAAGTTGTGAGGTTCAACTGCCTGGTTGCTGGTAGTATAACTTGTCCCATCACACTGATCCGGGTTGTTGGTGTGGTCGACCCATTGCAACAGTTGTGTTCCGGGTTTCAACCTGGACTGGAACCAAAACAGGAGTTTGGAACCGTTGCCAACACTATCGGTGATGTCCTATCATTAATCTCAGTCAGCTTTGGCAGCTTAGATATGCGCCAAGATACATCCCAAGTTAATTTACCTTCGCTTCCACACTTCTTCTCTATATATCCCTATACAATCCTTTACAGGCAATGAGTATCTACAACTGCCACTATACAGCTGTCATCCAACAACTCTTCATCCATCAATCCTGATCCAGTCGCAGATCTCTATTCGATTATAACAGCGAAAGTCCGAAGAGATTCATTAGAATCTCAGAAGAAGTATACGAAGAAGAAGTATTGCAAGTATAATGATTTCAATAAGTGTTCGAAAGGCAAGCATAAACTGCAAAGAGGATTCGAGAGGAGATATTGTAGTATTCCGATCGATGTCTGAGCAAGTCTAAAGAACTGCTCTCTAACCGGAGAAACAGTATCTATATATACAATAATAAACGGGTGATTGTCCGTGACCATGGTCGCAGATCAATAACCAAAACAGGAAGAGAAAAACATTGCAACTGTACAAAAATACATAAGAACCGTAAAGAATATAACAGAACAATCTAGGCGCGTTCTTCTAAGATAAGCGCTGATAAATCCCTCTTCCAACGGAACTAAAAAGAAGGTTCTAGACAAGTTCTAACCGGAACTTTCTAGACAACCTAAACATAAAAGATAACAAAAGTATTAAAAGTTATTAACACACCACATTATTCTTATGCATAAAGTACCATCTTATCGTAAGGAGAATACATAAGAAAGTACAAATATTAGTAAGAGAAATGTAGATACTTCCGTATTTTCAATACCCCTTCTCACTTTGATCCAAATATCTTTGAACATAAGTGGTCTTTAACATATCTCGTCATTCCCTTTGTACATATATCTGCCTAATTTTCTTCTGAAGGTACATACATAACAGACACATTTCCTTGATCGATTTATTCTCGAGTAAAGTGCTATGCAATGTCGATATGTTTTGATCAGTCGTTAAGCTTTGCATTATATGCCACATCTATTGCAGCATTACTCTCACAAAAGAGAGCCGTAGGAATATCTTCTTTCGGTAGCTCTTGAGTTCCACGCTTCAACCAGAGATGATGTTTTGTCGTCATAGCAAGTGCCATGTACTCAGCCTCGCCAGTAGAGGTAGCCACGGACCGCTCTTTCGGACATCTCCAGGAGATAGTAGCGTTCCGAAGTGGAAATATATATCCTGAAAAGCTTCGACTCGTATCTAAGCAATTGCCGTAAGATTCATCCCTATATGCAGTCATTTTGAGTTGATTATTCGATGGATATAAAAGGTGTCTATCCTTCGTTCCTTGGAGATATCGAATCACTCATTTTGCTGCGGTTAGGTGCTTTGCGGAGGGAGATGAGTTGAATTGAGAGAGGTGAGTGATTGTATATGCTAGGTCAGGTCTCGTTCCAGTAACTAAATACATCAAAGATCCGATTATTTGTTGATATGCCATTGCATCGGTATGCTCATCGTCATCTTCAACAGCCTTCAACTGATGGTTTGAGTCGATAGGTGTAGAGACGGGCTTGCAATCTTGCATCGAAAAACGGTTCAGAATCTTATCGATGAATGTTGTCTGGGAAAGAGTGATCCCATCATCGGTAAAGGTTATTTGGATTCCTAGAAGCCAATTACGCTCACCCATGTCGTTGACTTTAAACTCAGTCTTCAACACATTAATGGTTTGCTCTTTCAGTTCTCCAGTAGCTCCAAAAAGTGTAATATTGTCCACATATATAGCTAAAAAGAGATCTTATGATTTGTGAACAAGAACACAGGGATCCCAAGCAGTGATAGCAAATCCAAAAGGTCCTAGGTATTCTACTAACCGGTAGTACCATTGCCTCGCAGATTGCTTCAATCCGTAAATACACCTCTTTAACTTTGCCACCATTCCATCCAACTGGCTGCCTTCCGGTAGATCCATATAAACATCTTCCTTTAATATCCCATACAGAAATGCAGCTTTGACGTCCAGTTGTCGTGGTCGCCATCCTTTACATGCTGATAATGCCAGTAAAAGTCTGAGAGAATCGTAACGAACCACGGGGGTGAATATTTCATCGTAATCCTGGCCTAAGCTTTGTGAGAATCCTTTGGCAACTAACCGTGCTTTATATCGTTCAACTTCTCCCTGAGCCTGTCCTTTAGCTTTATTTACCCATCTGTTAGCCACAATTTTTCTTCCCGCTGGTTTCGGGATAACATCCCATACATCATTTTCCTTAAGTGACTTAAGTTCTTCATCCATCGCCTTCTTCCAATCTGACCATTGTGGTGACACCTTGACCTGTCGGTAAGACTTTGGTTCTTCAACCGTCAGTACACTTAAATTCGACCACTGACTTCCTTTGATTCATTCCAGAGGTTGAGGTTCTGGAGTAGGAAGTCGAGGAGGTGCATCCCGCATACTAGCTTCAGGGGCATAACCCTCGAAACCGTAGCGTTCAGGTCGATTAACAACTCTTCCAGCACGAGTGACGACCTGACCAAGTGGAATTGGTGATGGCATCATAGGCCTTGGAGCAGCAGGAGGAGGACGTCCCAATGGAATTTGAGATCGTTGGTCGGATTGTTGATGTTCTTCTAGAAAGTGGTCTGCAGGGAGAACCGTTTGGATAGATTCATCGAATTCTTCGATCATTTCGAGTTCTTCGATCAACATTCTTTCGTTAGGCTGTTTGGGTTGTTGGGGTAGGGATTCTCGATAAGCCATATTATTGGCATCATAAACCCAATAAGGTGTGCCTAAATATCCGTCTCTTTTTCCTTCCATAAAGTCTGCTCTCATTAGTCGAGCAACAATCTCATGACCATTGTCGACCAAATCATTAGCTTCTTGAGGATTCTCATCCATCCATTGACACCACATATCATCTGATGTTTTACCCTTATTATTATAGGTATACTCAACAGATGTTGATGGGGTGTTGCTTTGGAGGGGAGTAAGAATTTGATCAATTCGATGACTTATCATTGGCGTAGCCCCTTCTATCTTTACAGGGGGGAAGAAGGTGTCTGCCAATACTACAGTCTTTTTCGTATCAGGTAAGAACACTCTATATTGATGGGGGACATTGGTGTATCCGGTAAAAATAGCCCTTTGTGCGCTTGGAGATGACTTCTGTCCATCTGTTGATTTCTCATACGGTACATGGATATAACATTCTCTGCCGAAAGGTTGAAGGTGCTGGATCGATGGCTTGGTGCCATAAAAAGCCTCATAAGGAGTTAGACCCTTTAATGCCAAATGAGGTTGTCGATTGTTTATCTATATACTGAGGTTAACACAGCCTCAGCCCATAACTTCTTATCATAAGTCGATGCACTTTCAAGCATTGCTCTAAGTGACTCTCCTATTGTACGATTAAGACTTTCTGCAACTCCATTTGACTTGGGGGAATACGGAGGGGAAAACTCATGTATAATTCCCTTTGAGGCAAAGAACCCTTTCAAGTCCTTGGTAACATACTCCCCACCATTATCCGTTCGAAATGCGGCAGGAGTTTTGTGGTTCTGAAGTTCCATTTCGGCAACAAAATCTTTCACTACCTTAGTTGTCTCTAATTTTTGTTTCATAAATCGAACCCACGCAACTCTAGTAGCATCATCGATTAGGGTAATATAGTAAAGGGAATTACGATATGACGGAACCGGAAAGGGTCCGCTCAAATCGCAATGAACAAGCTCAAGTTTTTTCCTATCTTTGTTCGATGATACTGTTCGAGGAGACCGAGTCATTTTGTTTTCAAAGCAGGAGGAGCAGATATAATTCGTAGGCCTTATTGGTATATTTGCATCGGAGTACAACTGTAGCGATTTGTCCATAGTTGATGGTGCTAGATGTCCGAAAGCCTGATGCCAGAAGTCATAAGTAATATGGGCCGAATGTGATATCTCAGGAATTTCAAACAAATTTCTGTCTAAAACAGCTTCAAAAACAACTTTTGTTCCCTTATTAATTGAAATATAATCCCCCTCTCCAAACTCTGTATATCCTTTTTCCCGCAATTTTCCCCAAGAAATCAGAGGATGTGCAAAATCAGGAACATGCAAAACACCGCGGACACAAAAAGAACAAACCGATCCATCTCTCAGAACACAGTCCATCACCACATCTCCCATGCCAACAATCTCCATGCTCTTTTGTGAACTGGATTTTACAAATGCGCCACATATCGAGTAGTTGAGGACACGTCCTGCACAAGGGGTCATGTGTGAGGTACAGGCCGTGACAAAGTAGAAGGATTTGTTCCTTACCTTTAGGTCTTCACGGGTAATATTTGCTTCCTCAGCCTTATCCTTCTCTTCTTTTTCTTTCTTCTCCTTATTCATCTTTTGTAGACAAAAACATTCATTCCAGGTATGTCCTTCGGATTTTCCTGGATTAGGTTTCTTGCACCACGTGCAAGTTATCAGGGAGGAGGAGGAGGAACTGTTGGAATTTCCCGATTTCGATGGTTTCTTCCCTTTTTTCTTATTACCCGAGGGTTTAGAAACAAAGAGAGCTGAATTGTCTTCGATTTTGGATGTGTGGATATCCATAAGTCGTTGCTTAACCTCCGCATACGACAAACTATCTTTTGTTGTAAGATTATCAATCATGTTTTTATGGTGTTTAACCAAAAAACACAACGGGAAATCTCTCTTGGCCTTATTTTCGTTGAGAAACGTAGCGAAGGTGTTTTGGTATGAATCGGAGGAGGCTTTTGAGAGCTTTGTAAGGTGGAGCCACTGGGACTCAAACTTGGATAGAAATCCTGGTAAGTCTGTACCAGAATATTGAGTAGGAAGGGAGACCAGATTGATTATCTGGGAGACAAGTGCAAAAGCCGAGTCTCTATAATATTCTGTGCAAAGCCAGGTCCACATTAGGTTAGGATCCTCCAACTCGACAATTTTCTCCAAAATGTCTTGGGAAACCACCTGTATAAATATGGTCGACGCAGTATGTTTAAGATGCTCGAAGGCATCTATTTCTGTCTGATCAGCATCATCTGCTGGAGACACACCATCCACCACCACCTGATATGCGTTAATGCCCTTAAGAACAATAGTCTTCGAAGCGCTCCATATCCGATAGTTGTCCTGTCCTGTAAGTTTTCCGATACTATCGAGTTTAACATTTAGTGGTGTTTTCTTGTCGACGCGAGCCGAAAAAGAGAACATAGGATTCTTTCCGAACGAGGAGGAATCGCCAGGAGCCATTGGTTACTTTGGTCGAGTTGAAGGAGGTAATGATCCGAGTGGTGTTGTAGAAGATTCGTTCAGTGGTGGATAATCAATGGGAACAGAGTGAATATCGAACAAATTCTGAATTAGCGGAGGATAATCAGGATTTGATTCAGTGTCGCTCATCCGCGCTCATAACGTATTCTATTATAACAGCGAAAGTCTGAAGAGATTTACCAGAATCTCAGAAGAAGTATACGAAGAAGAAGTATTGCAAGTACAACGATGTCAATAAGTGTTCGAAAGGCAAGCATAAACTGAAAAGAGGATTCGAGAGGAGATATTGTAGTACTCCGATCGATGTCTGAGCAAGTCTAAAGAACTGTTCTCTCACCGGAGAAACAGTATCTATATATACAATAATGAACGGGTGATTGTCCGTGACCACGGTCGCGGATCAATAACCAAAACAGGAAGAGAATAACTCTGCAACTGTTCAAAAATACATAAGAACCGTAAAGAATATAACAGAACAATCTAGGCGCGTTCTTCTAAGATAAGTGCTGATAAATCCCTCTTCCAACAGAACTAAAAAGACGGTTCTAGACAAGTTCTAACCGGAACTTTCTAGACAACCTAAACATAAAAGATAACAAAAGTATTAAAAGTTATTAATACACCACATTATCCTTATCCATAAAGTACCATCTTATCGTAAGGAGAATACTTAAAAAAGTACAAATATTAGTAAGAGAAATGTAGATACTTCCATATTTTCAATAATCTCAAGATAGTTTGCCATAACACAGGTGAAGCAAAGGTATGCTCCAGTTATAAACATTGTCGCACACAGCCAAGCTGTCATAGCTGGTTATAGTGCAGAAAGCTTCACCACTTGTCAACCAAGGCACCGGACTGCCCCATGAGCAGATCAAGAAATTACTTGTGGCTAATAATTCTGAGGGTGGAGACACCATTAGCGAAGAGGTCATCAAGAGGGAGATCGATACCCAGGATGTGCGATGTGAGGTTTTTTCCTACACTCACGTTGGCTGTTTGTCAACTCTAATGTTAGCCGTCTAGTTCAATCTCGGACTTGATAACATTCTTCAAATGAGTCGAGAGTCCATGTGGGGTAAGTGCATTATGGGTGTCGGAACACATCACACACTAGATCTGGTGGAGTTCTTTAATAATATCTGTGTTCCTGATAAGGAGCTTCTAAACTGTAAGAAGATCCATGTAAAATCCGTGAGCATCCAGTAATAGTCATCCTGTTATGCTAAATGTTCGCACAGACCAGCATCCAACACAATTAATGTTACTGTCTTAACTTCCTCAACATGGAAACCCTCTGTGGCAAAGAAGAGACTGAGATGGTAGTTGAGCGGATTGCCAGCTGTATCAGGGCAATCGAAGGAATGGAGGGCGGTGAGAAAGCTCTCACAACTGGCACAATTTCCTAAGTGTGACCACACTCAGTTGCAGACAAGGACCAGTTCTATCAACTCACACACCTACGGGGATATTTTAGTAGCATCTGAACAATACACAAGGGGTTAGTCATCCCAACAGTGTTTTTAGAGATAAATATACATCTGTATTCGCAAATATATACTAATATGGACAGTTGAATGTTAGCTCTGATTTAAGTGCCAATACAGGTATGTATATAGATATATGGAGATATATATGCCAATATGCCTAAAATTCACAAGCTATTCAAATTTGTTTACGTAACTACAGACATATGTACATATACAGGTTCTAACAGCATACTTGACTGTATGTTGCTATATATACTCGTACACACCTGTTTATATCCATATCCCCATTTACCCAGCCCAGACATCACAAGCGTCCACCTGGCACTTAAGTGGTTCCAATCCGCAATCTACCATTTAACCGACAACACCTACACTCTCATTCTATTCATCCGTCAGCAGCAGCCAAACCAGTGCAGAACTTGTGAGCTTACAATCTCCGCTTGTGACTACAATAGCACATCAGGCAGCTTCTTGTTGACAGAGCAGGCTTGAAGCTCCTGGATAAAATCTTTAATCTTGAGCACCAATCCAGCACAGCATTTGAAGATCTTAATCCTATTATCCACATACTTTTTGTACACATTTCGGATTTGCAGCTGTGGAAGTGTTAACAATCTCACCCAACAATGAATGTACATGCTCCAACCTGTTCTAGACTAAGCCCAGTCATTCTGCCTACATCTTCTCTCCAGGCCAGGGTCTTGGAGCTTCCATTAGGCATTTCTCTCTCAAGATATGTTATGAAGATCTGTTTCTAATGTACACTGAAATTCATGCCCCACTTCCTAGTATGGGTAGTGGTGGTGGTTGTTGTTCTGGTTGTAACAGTGGTATGCTGGTTGATACGCTGTGGAGAAATCTTGCATGGGTTACTGTCATAGCTAGAGTTCTTAGACACAGTACTCATCATCACAGATATTTGACGCCGGTGATGATGGTGGCAGATTGTGCTCATATTCCATTGTAGCCCACTTGGAATTGTACAGCAGTGGTAGGGATAAGCTCAGAGAGTTGTACTTTGCAATCCTTGGATCAGCAGCTCTACAAAGCAGAGGAATCTGCACCACTGTGTCAGGAGAAACAGCAGCTAGCATTATGCAATCCACATCATGCCGGCAGTGAATTGGTGGTGTGCCTTCACTGCATTTCCAAGTAACACCCTGAGTTGGAAGTGGCAGAGGTGGCAGCATGAGTATCATATGCTGGCCATTGGGGTCAATAAAATATTTCTTGTAGTCACTACTCATCTGGGATTTGAAGTGTGTGGTAGGTAAATAGTTATTTGGTGGTGTGGATGATGCAAATGGTGAGGACAATGCAAATGGTGAGGACTATGCAAATGGGGAGGACAATGCAAATGGTGAGGACAATGCAAATGGTGAGGACAATGCAAATAGTGAAGACAATGCAAATAGTGAAGACAATGCAAATGGTAAGGAAGATGCAAATGGTGAGGATGATGCAAATGGTGAGGATGATGCAAATGGTGAGGATGACGCCACTGGTAGAAACATTCACTGTATATGCACATTTAACTATCTAAATTGATGAATGAAGATGTATGTGGAGTTCACTTGATTTTTTTGGTGGGGTGCAGGTGCTTTACGTTGCCAAGATTCGCTTGGTGAGCCATATGGGCACATATGGGCCTCTACATTGATGGATGGCACTGTATGTGGATCTCGCTTGATTTTTGGTGGGGAGCAGACACTCTCTGTACACCTCATTTAGGAATTGTAGGGCAGGTGTGCAGCGCCCCATATAGTAACATATAGAGGGTTAGCCCCCTAGTGGTGCTATCATGACCCCGCCTCATTCGGGTACAGGGGTTCGAGCCCGAGTCCTACAGAATACCCCCATTGGAAGTTATCTCTACACCGTAAGCTGAACCTAACCGCAATCTGCGGCACTCGCCACAGCCGGAGTTCGGGGCACCAGAGAACAGACAACAAATGGTCGCCTGAAATGACTGATCAGACTTAAAGGGATTCTTATACTCTGAAACAGTCGGTCAACATAACCAGTTTCAGGAGGGATAGAACAAGTATAATGTACAGCTTCACTTCCAGTACGGTGCATGCTACCATCCCTCCCAAAGACACAACCCACTATATAGCTACCCACATCTTCACTGATTGACCTGAATATGACATTCTGGGTCAACTTCATGTTAATAGAATGGCGCGCTACCACGTAGTGAATCGAGGCTGTATGTATACAACCCGGCAAACTAATAGCTACGTGTTTCGTGTGGTTAATACCCACCAACACTTGTCTTCAAATTATATCAAAACACATTCCCAAGATGACCATCATGAGTAACGAGCGTCTTCATCATTCTTATATATCTTCCGGGAAATTCTATCCGTTCTGACCCGGGACAAGGTCGGCCGCAGTATCCCTAATATTCGCAACGTGGTTCAAGGGTGGAAAGAGAAGACAGCACGGGAAACAGCACAAACGCTGATGAACATTAGGTATAGCGGGTGGTGGTAAGATGCGGTGATAGCTGCGACCGATGTGTAGTCGTACGTATTGTGTATTGAGCACGACGAACGAATTATGTACTTCGAACTACATAGATATATAGATATTAATAAATGGGTACTTAAAATGTTTCTTATATGTCATTTCTATTTTATATATTCTTCTGTATTTGTAACATAAACAATCCACTACATCTCTGACCCGTACCGCACACAGACTTCTAGTCTATTCTATTTACTAAGAGATTAACGTCGAACGGCCGTATGAAAATGTCAATCTCACTACTCACAAACCAGTCCGGAGTGACACTCAGCTGACAGTACCAGAGTAGTTGATCACTACCGATATGTTCGTTGCTCTTAATAAAGTTACTACATAATCACCCAGTATCACTCAGTAAGATGAACGATATAAATGTTGCATGAACCTGACCGAGCTGAGCTTCAGCTGAGCTGATGTCAAGGCACACAGCCGGTAGGGCATAAGGCGCCCAGCTACCTTGTATATATCTCGAGTCTTTCTCCTGCTCTCTAGTCTCTGTACCTTAAGTCTATTCACACTGTTCTCTCCTTCCATATTTCAACAATAAACTATTGCATAATAGATCTCAGCCTTCGTATGGATGGAGATGATACCTCGTACAAGAGATTACTGTTAGCTCTGATACGAGCCGATGGTATTCAGCCGTATCTATACATCGATGAGCACGTACGCATTCGCACTTGTATTACCGTATATATATGGCCTTATGGCCCTCTTAGATAGTACAATCAAGCTTCTCTACCTATACTTTTAACATAAACTACTTTTGATGACACTTCGATTATAAGAACCTGGGTGTTTGTTTTCACTCAGTTGATATAAGCTTTTGTCGATATATAGGACATCAAGCAAATGTCTGCGCATACAGCAGGAACTCCAGCGGTAAGCATGAGACAACTTGGGAATTGTTCTATAATTATGACTCGAATGGACGATACCATAAGGTTACTGGGCACAGAGAAAATACAATTCTGTTCTGATTTGGGTTACGAGAGCTGGTTGTTCGTTCCTGCTACGTACCCGCAGTAGGTAAAACTCCGGAATCTCCGACAACACACCACACCACCTTCTAGTTTTGCCAAGACCCTTATCATCCAATCAATTCTATTATCGTCAGAAAACTTTTGCTTCGGTTTTCAGCTGTTTTCTTTGAAATCAGTTACCTAGGAGCCAAAATGAGCCTCTTCGGAGCTAGAAAGACGTCCACCTTCCAGAAGGCAAAGGAGAGGGCGGAAAAAATGGAAAGAGAGGAGAAGGCCAGGTCTACGGCTTCAGTAACTTCCAGCAGCCACATCGGTGGTTTGATTGATAAAATTATCGGATCAGTCAGTGATGACGGAGAGATAGCCAGTGAGAGGAACGACCTCGAACAAATGGAGAGAGATCTTCACAGAGATTCTGAGTACGAAAGACTCAGGGATGAAGAGAAGAAGGAAGAGGTTGAAGCGGGCCTGCGTTACGCCGGTATCGAAGATGATTTGAGGAGGAGAGAGAATTCTCAGGCGACCTGAAGAGTGGAATCCGGACAGCTACCCAGCAACCTGGACGATATGAGAGCATACTCCGGCCTGACGGGAAAAACTGGAGTTACGGGAATTACAAGATATGAGGGCGATGATTCTTCGGAGTTGTCACCACCACCGACTACTACGAATTACAGGGGAAGTGAAATTTCCTTCCCATCGCAAACACCTACGGAGATGGTTTTGTCCCCCCTGCCATCTACGAATTACGAGGGAAGCCTTAGGGGCCTACCTCCGAGCGCTCTTCCTGCGGATCCTTTTTCGACTCCCAGGGCGAGTGCTGGAATTCTTGCACGTAAGTACATTCAGTCGGAGGAGAATGTCAGTCAAGACGGCGAAAACGAGGGGGGAATGGAAGAGACCCGGAAAGTCTACACACCCATTCCGAGAAAATTCGAAGTCAGCGATAGTAGCGACAACGAAGATGATATGATGACGGAGGTGGAGTGGAGGGACGAGTCGCCCTACATGACGCCAACCAAGACGGGAACAAAGTGCAATAAGGGGAAGGGAGTTGGGAGGCCGGCAACACCCGAACGACCAATCCCGAATATGCCGCAGACGCCAAGCAGGAAAAAGTTGGATGTTGATTGGGCCAAGCCTGCAGAGACTTTGATGAATGAGAATGGGCCAGTTAATCTGGAAGCTTTTGTTGGTGAGTATCTTCGGAACACTAATGGGCTGAGGGATTTTATGGCCACAAATCAGTTGCATGATGAGCGATATGATGAGTGGTGCCTAAAGCAGGCGGAGTTTATAGCGGCACGACAGAATCATACGGATGCGGGAGTCACTTCCGTTCGCCAGACATCCCAATGGTAAAAGTGCAAATCGACTATAGGCTGTGCTACGCGCACACGCGCACACAGGCAGCTCATAGCAAGCTTCCCGTGGACCCCTGCGCGACGCACAGCCTATAGTCATCTATAGTCGATTCATAGAGATGTGCGCGGGGGCCTATGGAACTATATACGGCTGGCGGCCGGAGATTGACCTATACCTGTCTTTACTACCTGGCAATTATACCCGTACTAAGTCTACTGGAGAGCCCTCTGGCGCTTGAGGGCCTGCTTGAGGGCCTACTTCGAAGCCTGCTTGATAGCCTGCTTGGAAGCCTGCTTCATAGCCTGCATGAGAGCCTGCTTGAGAGCCTGCTGAGAGCCTGCTTTAGAGCCTCCTTGAGAGAGCCGCCCATGAGAGAACCGCATTTGAGAGAGCCGCACTTCGGGAGGAGTGGAGTTTTCCACAGGAAGCTTTTGGCCGATGGAAAACTCTGAGTTTGTGGAAGCTTTGGCTAATAGAAGGCTCTGGGTCTGTGGAAGCTTTGGCTAGTAGAAGGCTCTAAGTCTGTCGAAGCGTTGATGCAGACGTTGACGTAGTCAACCTACTTGTCTAAGCACTTCTGGTACAATGATCACCATCACCATCACCATCGCCATCGCCATCGCCATCGCCATCGCCATCGCCATCGCCATCGCCATCATCTCCATCAGCCCAGGACCCAATACGCACACGTATGCCCACAATCGATGGGAAGTGGGCACTAGATTCCGCTAGAAAATCTAAGTCGGAGATCTGCTCTCCCCATGATTGAATTGTCTACCTTTCCTGCGGAATCTAAGGCTACAATTGTCAACACCATGACCATGAGGCATCATGAGATCTTGTCTCGGTGGCCGCGCTAAAGATATGGTTCAGACTATGATATCGACCGACGTCATGATTTCAGCTGCCCGCCGCCACACACCGCCCGCCACACACCGCCCACCAAACACAGCCCACCAAACAAAGCCTGCAATACGCCCCCTGCCAGACGCCGCCCAGTACCTGGCACCTGCAATCGGCATCGAGCAAGCAGGAGCATACTTGGGAGCATATAGTCAAGTGAGATTGGGAGCGTCTTGACTCTTGAGAGCGTACATGGGAGCGTACAGTCAAGCAGGCAGGGAGTGTGCAATCGAGTGCAATCGGGAGTGTATTTGAGAGCGTACACTCAAGCAGGCGGGGAGTGTGCAATCGAGTGCAATCGGGAGTGTATTTGAGAGCGTGCTCGGGAGTATGCTTGAGAGCGTCTTGAGAGCTTGCTTGGTAGCGTACAGTCAAGCAGGCTGGGAGTGTGCCATCGAGTGCAATTGGGAGCGTCCTTGAGAGCGTGCCCGGGAGTGTACTTGGGAGCATACTCGGAGGTGTACTAGGGAGCGTCTTGAGAGCTTACTTGAGAGCGTAAGTCAAGCAGGCTGGGAGTGTGCAATCGAGTGCAATCAGGAGTGTGCTTCAGAGCGGAATTGGGAGCGTGCAATGAGGTGCATCTGGCAGCTTGCTTTCCAGTTTGTTGTATGCAGCGTGATGTAGTATAGTATCCAGCGCACAAAATCGCATGCATATCATAGTAATCTAGTCAACACGTAGGTCCATAGGACTTTCATAGTGCCACGCGTCAAATATGCTATGAATTACCGTCCCAAAAACAGCTTCTCTATGAGTAATGCGTCGCGTAAGGTCATTTTTCCCGGTGTGGATGCTTTCTCATTCTCAGCACCAGTGAATCCTCACCACTTAGAGGGTGGATTGTAGACATCATGGTAACAGGAGAACTGTCCATTCATAGCAAGGTTGCAACCTCATCATTAACAGCTTCACTTCGAAAATGATAGGGCAATTTGATATTTTTCTCAACTTTTAGTTCTTTGGGAAATCCTCGGAACTGCTGCCTGCATGTGCCACATGCTCCAATCCCCATCCGACAGATCTCTGCCAGCAGAGGTTGTGTTGTAAAGCAGATGTCCATGAATACATTGAAGGAGAGCGTTCGATGCCTCTGGTGTAAATGTCTAATCAAGTGGTGAACTCTCTTTCCAGTATCTGTAAGCTGTACCAGATGGGATTCTACATCAACAGCATCCCCTCCTACTGCATTCGAGAATTGGTGTTGGCTACAACATCGGCAAAAGTGCAAATCGACTATAGGCTGCGCTACGCGCACACGCGAAGCTCATAGCAAGCTTCCCATGGACCCCAGCGCGACGCGCAGCCTATAGTCATGTATAGTCGATTCATAGAGATGTGCGTGTGGGCCTATGGAACTATATACGGCTGCCGGCCAGAGATGGACCTGTACTTGTCTTTACTGCCAGCTGTTATACCGGTACTGTACGCACTATCGCTACAAGTCTGCATGAGAGCCCACTAGCGATTAAAAGCCTGCTCTAGAGCCTGCTTGAGAGCCTGCTTGAGAGCCTGCTTGAGCGCCTGCTTGAAAGCCTGCTTGAGAGAGCCGTGCTTCGGGAGGAGTAGAGTTCTCCTCCACTGGAAGTCTTTGGCCGATGGCAAACTCTGAGTTTGTGGAAGCTTTGGCTAATAGAAACCTCTAAGTCCGTGGAAGCTTTGCCTATTGGAAGGCTCTAAGTCTGTGGAAGCTTTGATGCTAACGTTGACGTAGCCAACCTACTTGTCTGAGTGCTTCTGGTACTATGATCACCATCACCAACACCATCACCATCGCCGTCATCACCATCAGCCCCGGCCCAAATGCGCACACATATGCCCACAATCCGTGGGAAGCAAGCTGCAGATTCCGCTGCAAAATCTGAGTCGGAGATCTGCTCTCCCCAAGATCCAATTGCCTACCATTCCTACAGAATCTAAGGCTGCAATTGTCAACACCATGGTCGTGAGGCATCGTGAGATTTCGTCTCGGTGGGCGTGCTAAAGATAAAATTCAGACTAT
>Ga0307512_10000027_pt1 | contig 142647 bp, 136 predicted proteins | sample 14_EM_MG_FD_200267 | JGI IMG/M metagenome (GOLD analysis project Ga0307512, IMG submission 200267) | Populus trichocarpa ectomycorrhiza microbial communities from riparian zone in the Pacific Northwest, United States - 14_EM | ecosystem: Host-associated > Plants > Roots > Unclassified... | reverse complement strand
GGAGATACAGGGGTAACGGAGGTGGACAGAGTGACGGGGAGTATATATTCGGCAGACCCCGGAGTAGATAGACATCATCTCATTTCCATCTCCTCTTATCATACAATGAAAATTCACACTCTATCTTTCCCAACTTTTGGTCTCACTCGCTCTGTCCGAGATTTCGTGGATCCGCGCAATTGCGTGGATCCTCACGGCCGGGTAGTATGATATCTTCTCACCTTCCTACGCTCCTCGAGCTTAATGTAGAAGGAACGCGAAGAGAGATTTTCGCAGCGTCACCCATTGCAATCCCGATGCAAATGTGTACCCAATGAACCCATTCCGACGTATGGTCACAGTTGGCCACAACGCCAGAGTGTTTGTTTAAAACAGAAGACCGACAGAGCGAGAAGAAACGGCGAAACGGTGATCGGAGGGCGATATGCAACGCGACGCGTGGTATTGACGCCGGGCGCGGAGTCATCCGCCACCGGGGTGTCTCTGACGGCTCTGACGGAGCGCATCCACTCTGACGGAGCCATTCCGCCCGGACGGAAATGTTTTTTGCTGATGTAGAAAGGCCGCCAGAACAATGTTAATGAAGGACTACACCAAATGGAATAATTGTATAATGTGGATACACACGTGGCATAATGAGTGTCAACGGAGCATCAACAATTTCGGTTCATGTAAATCCGGTAATTTACAAACCATTTCATAGTAGTCATGCATAATTGATGTTTTGACTGCCTATGTTGGCAAAAATCATATCGACAAGCTTCCTACCTCATCTTGAAAATGAGCGTCAACGGAGCGTCAACGATTATTGGTCCTGCGTCCTGGGTCATTACACTGCTGATAGGTTGTAGGCTGTAATATAGGAATTATTGGCCACCTTTATAGGCAAAATAGATCAGGATACCCTCCCTGCCACATCTTGATCATGAGCGTCAACGGAGCATCAACGATGATTGGTCATGTATCTTGGGTAATATGGGGTGCGACAGGTTGCAGACAGTCAGAACCATATCATCGGGTGCATTTATAGGCAGAAGAGAAAGAGAAACGCTACGTGCCCCATCGTGAAAATGTGTGTCAATGACTGTTGGCCTTCCATCATGGTTAATCACAGCGCGATGTGGCCGTTATGGTCTATATACATCTTTTTGACTGCTTTTGTATGCTAAAAGGCTCAAGAATACTTAGTGGGAGCTCTGTAAATGCCATAAGTTGTTACTGTCCCGGAGGATGTGGCAGGAATATCCCGTACGAATCTGCCTATCAATGCTGCCACCTCCTTCTGTATTGATGCTCATGATCAAGCGCCACGCATAGTACCGATGATGCAGGACCAATAATCGTTGACACTCTGTTGACGCTGATTATCATGATGGGGTACGGAGCGTTTCGCTTTCTTTTTTTGTTATAAAGGCGGCCAATACTATGTTTATGGCTATGTGTAATCTTTTGCCACCCAGATTGCCCAAGATACACGACCAACAATCGTTGACGCTCCGTTGACGCTCATTTGCAAGATGTGGTAGGGCGCTTTTTTCTGTTCATTTTGCTCACTATGGTGGCCAATGCATCAAAAATAAACCGTGATGTACCAATATCATATTTCACGATTATCAGTTGCATATCTGAATGCGACCATAAATGTGAAACCCGAAACCCAGAACCATAGATTGGAACCGACGGGTCTAGGCAAACCCAGCAAAACCCGTAGGTTGATGGGTACGGGTCCGAACTTGGCCCGCCAAGAGTCTGCAGGTCAGGTTGCTTGGCGGTCCCTGAGCCGGACTAGGGCCTTCGGTTCAGTTCCAACCCAGACCAAAGCCGGGTAACCCAGAACCGTTGCTAACACTATCTGCTGCACCACAAACCTGGTGCCATACTCTCCAGGGGTGATTATTATAATGTTTGTATAAAAGAATACAATTCAACTAACTATCTTTCTTCTGCACCCTTGATTCAAACATTGTAACTTAATATTCAGTTCAGTAGGTATTTAAATCCACCTGATTGTTTACAAGCCATACGCTATGGATTCTATATGATGCAATAGTCTCTCGGACCGAATGTGCCAGTCTGACAATTGCTCCGACAGGTACAATATGCATAATATCAGTCTGTTTGACAACCCGGATGAACACGTCCACACAATGATCCCAACCACGCCGATCATTGTACTTTGTTGAAATCACCACTGCAGATTCTTGAGCTTCACGACGGAATATCCATTGTCGAATCTTCTTGAACCTGTCAGAAAAGATCGACATCATTTTTCCAGTGGGCTGGCACTCCTGAAATTGGAGGATCTGATTCATTCGAATTCAGCTAGAGAATAATACAGAAAAAGAAGGAACTTAGCGTTGGAAGTTATTATCAAGGTTTCTCTCTGTATATTGGACCCAGATGTTATGAGTTTCAGGCATGATCCCATGGTTGGCATTGGTATATTCTACCTTGCAATCAAGTCCCAGATGCTCAACAGATGTAGGGCAGTGAAATGGTTGAAGGTAAAACAACAGTGCATGGTGAAGTTTAATAAATATGCTGTCTATGAGTACATTCTGATCATATCTGAGCACCAGTCCACTAACTTTGCGTACCCAGTCCTCTTCAATTTGTGCACAGAATTGCTGTCCAAAGTTGGGAATGCTGAAATCTTGAGATGTAGTTCTGAGGGAAGTTAATTTGATACTTCTGCACTCTCCACAGACACGAGTTTCCCTCAAGTGATGTACCCATTGTAATACAGCGCAGAAAAGTGGCTCTTGCTGACAATGCTGGAGGCATAAAGGAGGGGCTCTACAAGTATTTCACTGTGTATCAGCAGTGGTTGGTAGGTTGAAAACCTTTGCAGAGTCAATATTGTACCAGCCTTGCAGGGCAAGATACAACAGCGTCTCCACAATGTAGTGAAGACCTGTACACCAGTCATTGTGCTTGAGAATCAGTCGAATGTAATTGACTTTGTTGGTAGATCGATATGCCTCTTTCACATTGCCGATATGTAGCCATCGAGAAATATGGGTGGTTAAACTCTCGCTAGAACCCATTCACCGAATTGACTCTGATATATGGCTCACAAGATGTATCCTTTGATATCTGAAATGTATTACACACTGTTCAATGGGTTTCCGCAGCTCCTGAATGCCAATTGCCCACCTACCAGCTTCACACCCAATCAAGCGGATGGAGAATCCGTTCTTGGCCTGCTCTGCTCATTCAATGAGATAACAAAGATCTCTCTCTCCAGCTAATTGACAACACAGTCCGTATCAGCGATACTCCTGTTTGTCGCTGCAGTCCCAGCACCGGATAGATGGACCTGACATTCCACCTGCTCGTCGACAGTCATGTTTGCTGTCCCATAAACCTCTGCCTCTGTAGCAGCCTTCATTTGGGCACGTTTGTAGGTGAATGTGCTTCAGGGACCAGTTTCCTTAGTCCCGACTTCCTGCAATAGTTGTCGTTCATGATATTGGAATAATTATTTGACAGCCTACGTTTAACAGGCGTCAGCAGGCGGATTTTGCTCTCCAATTGCTCTTTTACCCTCTGCTGATCAGCATTGGACCATCTGGTTGCCCCTTGTCAGGCTGTATTCAGGTGGACATGAAATTGCCTTCGTTTTGATGTAGTAACCTCTTCAGCCCCATACCACTCAACCTCCTTTGCAGCACGAATTTTATCATTCATTTGTTCCTGTATGAGATAGGATTCTCTTGCCTACTGTTGACACACTTTGTCCTTCGCAGACTTCAACATTTTCTGTTGTCCAAATGTATGTTTTGTCTTGTAAAATCCCTTCAGTCCATCATATAGTGCTGTGAGGGATAGATCATTGTTGGCTAACAAGGAGAGAAAATACGCATAATGGCTGCACTGCTCCCATTGCCAGTTCACCGGAGGCTGTTTCAGCTGCAATGTTCCCGACATCCTTCGACCGGTCAACAATCGGGGTGTAATTCATTGCCACTGGTCTGACTATCTCCCAGATCTCTTCTCCCCACCCGGAGCTGGTTTTCACGAAATTGTATGGTTTAGAGAATTGCTGGAGGCCGGAATTTTGTGGTACCAATGTGAATCGATTGTCAAATTGATCCTGGACATTTCTAGCTCTCAGGTATTTGAGCAGCTGGTGGAATAAGTCTTTAACTATACCCAAGAGCAGCTGATGCAATATATCAGACTGCCACAGGCGAGAGACATTGCAGAGAGGGTTTTGCCAGCACTGGTTGTAGACTGGTTGAACACCAAAAATGTGTAGAACATCGATATTAGTTTCGTTCAGAAGCTGCAAGTAAGCGTGCTGATCCCTTGAGTAATGGAGTGGTCGAAATGTTGAATGCCCCATCGGCACACTTTTAGGAATCGCACACATTGGGCATGAGCCATGTGAGATATGAGCAATCATGACTTGTTTGGGATAATCGCTGACCCAGGCAGCCAAAAGTGGATAGCATTGTCTCTGGAATGCATTAGCACACTTCCATGTCAAGCTGGGACCAGTTATGTCAAGATTCTAGAGTGGGGACAGCACAGTTCCAACTGTGGAATGCCATGCCTCAGCAGTGTGTTTGGAACCTTTCAGGGGACAGGGGATCAGCCCAATGAGAATCCTGGTGCACTTTTTCGGTGTCTGGCAGATATTTTTTTGAATGTTATCAATTGTGAGATGCAGTGGCCAGGCATACTGATCACACAAACGATTGGTCAATTGAGTGTTGTTGGATGCACAAACGACTGGCACAATCATTGCTGGACAGGAACCTGATCTTGATTATCCCACTAGCAATCGGCCGTGTCCATTATGCTGTTTAACCAGCCGCATTCTGAGTAGGCGAGGTGCGCCTGTTGAAAATTGAGTTGCGCCTGGAATGGGAGATGTGCCAATACGAGAAGAATATAATTGAATATAATTCTGCAGTGTAATCTTCCAAAGATATTTGCATGATCATCAATCCAACTATCATCGCCAAGCCTGACACTGAGATTGGAGAGAGGCTTATGCAGGGCATCCGCTGATTGGAATGATTCGATTTTGAAGTTGTCCTGTTCATGCCTCCGATGTTAACCTATCTGCATTCTGTTTTGTTGGCTAATGATTGAGCCTGGTGAACGTTGTATGCTGACTGAAATGGATGCCATGGATTCCATTGTTCTGAGTACTTGCAATGCTTGTTGTACAATCCATTTGCTTTGCCTTATGCTTTCCCCCTGCATTTTCCACTCCAACTTCCTGCCTAGGTGCCTTTGTCTTTGTTGGATCAGGGGTACATGTCAGATCAGGCTTCTGGGGTTCTATAGTTTCTTTGTTGGGAGTATCTTCAGCTGGTGGCGCACCAGGTACATTGTCTATGGGTAGATCATTAGTTGGCTTGCTCATCGATGGTCATTGAGGAACAATAACAGAATTAGAACCATGATGGCTTGGGTCGATCCCAGCCTGCAGGTGGTAAATTCCCACCAGGTAAGAGCCCTTTGGGTGTCAACAATGGGTGCTATTGTTGATGGTGAGCCTTGAGTTTATTCTTGTTGAATAATTTCTTTTTGTAGATAATCCACTGAACATTCTTGAATCGAGTGTTGACCATGTTCGAGAAATGGTCCATGAACACCTATTCGAATGAATCCTGATGATGCTTCAGGGGGTGATATTGATCCTCCTACATATTTGTTTGAAAGGGGGCAAGCTCTGGTTAGTAGTGTATCACAGTCACAGCCACATTGCACCTCACCAAATGTGGGGGAGGGCTAAATTGAAGTCACATTACGATCAGTTCACTTCTTAAATGAAAATATATATATTATATCCTGCAAAATACTCATGCACATTGTCTGTTGAAAATCATTAGCTGGGAAGAGAAGATCTCTTGTGTTATCACAGCAATCTCCACAATGGGCCATGTACTATATCATCGTGGCATTTTCAATTATACCTCCGTTCGAGCCTCCAAGCAGCTGATAATGAAGGTTTCTCATCATAATACAATCAATCGGTGAGGTTGTTATCTAGCTGAATACCTGCCCAATGATCATCGAGAACTGTTAGGATGGTTGCTTCAGTAACAATCCTTGACTGGAGCGTGGATCCTGAGGAGAACAATGATGTATAGACAAGGGGCTCAATAGGAAGCACCACTGTTGTTGCTAGACTCACAGGCCTCCAATTGAATCAGGTTACAAGGTTGTACATACACAACTTATGTGGAATATCCCTAGTTGTGCTAACCTTCATACTGGATATAGTTCTTGTTGGTTTCCTGGAGATATCATATCATATCACTTCAATGACTTTTAAAGTCATGAAAGCATACAAAGGTGAGTATCTATCCAATATTCAAGTATACAAATTCAAGAATAGAACAAAGAAATGTGGGATGTGTGTGATTAAGATTTGTTTTTCTCAGCCAGGATGGTTTTATGGATCAATGGTGTAGTGAAACACCACAGTTTGTGACAACAGAGTGGATTATAAGAAGCCCTTCATTCTGTCGAAGGTCACTGCTACCTGAAATATACTCAACCATACTCCTATGTATTCTACATCACATCTCACATCGATAGTATTTGACCGCCATCTTGTATAATGCATCATGTCGCCAAAGCAATCTCCAAAGAAGACAGCGAATAACGCTCCACCTGGTGGCCTATTTGCCTTAGAACAATGCCGTGACTTCAATTCAGAATGATTTGATATTAGTTTACAAACTGCCACTGACAAAGACTGTCGATTTGGCAAACACACCAATCAATATCATCTGCTGCAAGGGTATGGTTACCCTCCTGCACAGCGGCCATTTCCAGGCGCTCCAATGCTTCATCACCATTCTCTATTCAACATGCCACCTAGTTTGCAACCAACTACCATTAGAAGCCAAGGATATCCAAGTTATGGGCCACAGTGGCAAGGATATGACCTCCAACAGAGTGGACATGGCGGGTCTCAAATGATCCTCCCCCCGCGGTGTCCAGGGCAAGAACCATCCTCTCCAGGAGCACCGAGAGTGCTTCTAGGGCTGCTGGGAAATAATCCAGTGAATCGGCCAACATCATCTAGTACAACTCCTCCACCTGGGAGACCACCCATCAGTTTCCCAACAAAATGATTTTAGCCGGCAGCAGAACTACGCAAGACAGATGTCATAGGGATCGTGGACTTACCCCCATCACTGCAGATTTCCTATGACAAGTGTCATGCAGATGATGATAGCAATGATTCATAGGACTAGGGCAGTGAAGAGGGCAAACCCCCAATCAGCCTGAAGTATACGAAATCCTCCTTGAAGCAATTTGCCAAAACGATGGGGCTAGCCAACTATAGTGTGTTCAACAAGTGGAAGAAAGTATGGGTGGCTGGGAATATCAAGAAAATGCATCAGTTCATTATCCTGGGGCAGAATCAGGTAAAGCTGCTTAGTGACAGACACCTGTGTGGGGAGACAGTGGTTGCCGATGTTTTGCTGACATTCGAGAACTGGCTGTGGTCAGATAATTTTCATAATGCTGAATGGATTTCGTGGCAGTGGGTTGAGATGTTTTTGAAGAAACATTCAAGCAAAATTCAGGAGGCAAGGAAACAAGCCAGGCGAGGCAATAAGCAACCAGCAACTGATTGGGGAGAGCACGTGGGCAAAAAGACAAGATGTAACCTCCCAGAGTCACCAACTACAGCTTTCAAGGGTGGTATTCACCGGGAATCAAATTGGAATGATATGGTGATATCCGCCCAATAATTCTCAGCTTCAAATCTAGATGCATTATCGAAAAGCGAAATCGATTTCTGAAGATGGACCCCACACAGCGATTCTTTTTCCCATTCTCCAGAAATAATCTGCCCGACTTATTTGCAATCTTCCACCATGCGTCAAAGGGGTGAACGATGCGATCACGTTGTCATAGCATTTCACCACCTTGTTTTGTCATTTAAGTTCATTTACCGCACCTGTTTTGTTCATGGTAGTCCTATAGATTTTAATCCTTTCGACGGTTTTTTGAACTTTTCCATTGATTTCAAGAATATTCTGAACCATTCAATCCCTTGAGACGTCGATTATACACAAGCTTGCACAACTCCTATAACAAAAATTAAGACACTGAGAGTAAACCCTCATCAGATTTCATTAAGTCACTGCAACGATTGCTTCAAACATCGAATCGAATAATCTACATATGAAACAAATTGAAAGCATTCAGGTAAATCGTGTTGCACAAGTACCCCACCAAGCTATCTGGCTGCCGTATCAGTGCAAGAAGGTGTTCAGTCCCTCGGATCGTGCTTCTAGGGAGGATACAAGTGGTTCCGAATCCAAAACCGGGATTACGATCGTAGCATCCATCATGCAAAGGTTGTATCAGGGGATGATGTCTCTCTTCGACAAACGCCATACCAGCAGTCTGATGTATCAGCCCTGTTGCAACCATCTGAATCAAGGTGAGAAGCCCTATAACGATTGATTCAGCATCCTCGACGACAAAAAGTCACTTCAAAGGCTTGGGAATGCCTCCAGCAGTCGACTTAAAGTTGCTATCTGGACATGTCCCCATCCCAAGAAGCACTGTATCATTTCCTGGTGGCTTATGCTTTGTCCACCTTGTTGAAATGGTGCAACGAACCATATGAACTGCCTGCTCGTCGTATTCAAAAGACATCACTTCAATTGCTACTGTGATGTACTGAATGGATTTTGCATTGGTGAGACAACTCAAGTCCTGATTGTGATCGACGTAGTCTTTGAAGTTGGCAAATCTCTTGAAACACCAAGCAATGTGATTCTGTAGCTCCCCTTATGGCATTGCACACCACTCAGACAAGTCATCAAGGGTCTTGATTACTGCTCACAGGTTTTCCATCAATCGCCTGCGATATGCTTTGGTTAGAATCATTTCATTGTCGCGTCATTGTTCTTCAGCATTTTCATTGAGCACTCGATACTGAAACACCGCCTTTCTAGGTTTCGTTGGCAAAATCTGGATAGTGGTCTGATGACATATCGATTGTCGGTACACTTGTATAACGATTCATCATTGCTCTTTCAGGGGGTTCAGAGCTTGCATTTAAGAGGTTGCCAGGCTGGAGAATATGGTCAGAGAAGTGGTTCGGGAGATGCATCTGCACAAAGTTGAAATACAATTCATCGACAGGATGTTGTGTAATTGCTGACATGATCTGCGTATTTTCTTCATCCATGCAACGACTCTTTGCAGCCACAGAAAGATTGTTCCAGGTGGGGTCACTCTCCTGTTCTTCCTGTTTGTTCAAAGTAAGCTGCTTTTTGAAGGCTTCTGAGACCTTTGTAGATTTACTGGCATGGAATGGACTGAAAACATCCTTGTGATGATGCAACTCCTCCAGATAGTTCTCCATGTACTCGATCACGGCTACAGCATGGTACCAGTACTGTGCCATAATGTGAAAATACACTAAGTTCTGGATGCACAACAGGGCTTCTGCGAAGTCAATCCTTTGGCTCGCCAAACAGTGAAAAAGAGTCACCACTAAATCTTGAACAATCATGCGCCCGAGTGCTTTCATCTCCTTACCACTCCATTACGTCACCGGGCTATATGGCTTGTTGAATCGAGCAAAGCCAAGATATGGAGGTATAAATGCCCAAAGCTGGTTCTGTTTGTCAATCCTGGTATGTAGTTCAAGAAAGGATGTTACCCAGTCCATCAAATTCTCGAGCATACCGAGATAGAGGGTATGAACAATATCAGGTGTTATACTAGTTGTCGGGGAGATGCATTTCATACTCCTGAAGCCACCTTCTGATGTTCCAACCGCTTGATTTTCGAGATAATGTATTGCTTCCCATCAATCTGTCTCATGTCCTAGAGTCGCAAGTATCATCTTTGGAAGTATAGCTGATAGTCTCTCAATTGCCATGATGATGAATACCTATCTGCAAATGACAATTTTTGTGCTTCGCTCAGTGGGCAATGGTGCTACTTGATTGACTGCAAGTGAATGTCTTCAATGTAGTCAGCCATCCATGCATGGATGACCAGTTTACATTGCTGCATCCGACCATCTGCACGAAGCATATGCTTTCCAGGGTTGAAAAGCTCGTCGAATGGACGAAAGATAAGCTCGAAGATCTTCCTTGAACCCTGGTGTCTGTGGATTTGTTGTTCCTTCATGGCAGTTATTTTCGCATGTCCTTTGAAGCGATAACTTGGAGGAGTGGGTAGTGTTAGCAATGGTTCCGGACCGTCACGTCTGGTCCAGGTCCTGGTCCAAGCTGAAAGATTGCAAAATTGGCGGATGGGGTTGTTGATAAACCCACACCATCGACTTGGGTACAGTTCAATGGTAGACTCCCAACCCGTCCGAATTCAGCGGGTTGTCAGCGGGTCACCCAGTGGGTCCATCGATAGATTCAATTAAGGCTCTTGCTTTTGGAGTATGTGAATAGTATCTTATCAAAATCGTGTTTTCAACAACCAAGGATATGTTTTTGCATGCTGAGCAGATTGGAATATCAATTAATTTGGAATCGGTGTTTTACCTTTGATAAACTGTATTTTTGCCTATCACGCCGGTCGATAATTCCGTAATGAACGCAAAGATCAGCGGGATGGCTCGATTACCAAATATGCAACAACTGAAACTGTTGACCCTCCGTTGACCCTCATTTTCAGAATGCGGCAGGGAGTCTGTCGCTGTTGTTTTTGGCAGTAAAGGCTGCCAACATTTGATAAATGGATGTCTCCAACCAATCAGAACATAAATTACCCAAGATGCGAAACAAAAAATTGTTGAAGCTCCTTTGACGCTCATTCTCAGGATGTGACAGCGAGCATATCACTGTAGTGTTTCCCAGTAAAGGCAGCCAACATTTGATAAATGGATGTCGGCAACCAATCGGAACATATATTATCCAACATGCGAGGCTAAACATCCTTGACGCTGCGTTAACGCTCATTCTCAGAATGCGGCGGTCACCGTGTTGCTGTCTCTTTTGCATATGAAAGCTGCCAATAGATCGGTTATGCATAACAGCGACCAAATCACTGTGTAATTACCGTACTTACAGAACCCCAAATCGTTGACGCTCCATTGACGCTCTTTCTCAGAATGGGCTGGAGACCATGTTGCTGCCTCTTTCGCCCTTAATAGCTGCGAATACATTGGTTATGCATAACAGCAACTAATTCACTGTGTAATTACTGTACTTACAAAACCACAAATCGTTGACGGTCCATTGACGCTCATTCTCAGAATGAGGTGGTGACCGTGTTGCTGTCTCCTTTGCCTATAAAAGCTGTAAATACATTGGTTATGCATAACAGCAACCAAATCACTGGGTAATTACTGTACTTACAAAACTACAAATCGTTGATGCTCCTTTGAGGCTAATTTTTATGTATTGTCCATTCAGCATCTGCTGCCATCGACAATAGTTTGCATCATGATTTGAACTTCTTGGTGGTCTTTCTCACAGATTGAGACTTGGCCGTGTGGCAAAGTCTAGTGCTGTAACATTCTTGCGCTGTTCGCTCTCACATGACTAAAATTTATGTATCTTGTCAAAAGGGTAATTGCTCCCGCAATACATTTCTTTATCAACCGGTATTCACATGCTACTGCTCACCATTCACCCATAATATACCTCTAACTAAAACCCTCGGTCGAGATACATAAAGAAGCTGGTGAAATCTTGACGCATTGTGTCTTACCTTGCCTTCACTCCCTTATTCCTCCTCGTTTTGAAGGCATCAACCATCATCAACAGCTTTTCAATCTGCCTCTTTGATTTCCGTGTAGGCTGAATCAATCTGGGATCATTTGGCGCTGCGCTCACGTCCCGTTGTTCTGGGCATTACAGATCCTCGCTGCTGTTGTCTTGCTCAATATCAGATTCAACGTCCGCCACGCAATTGTCTTCCCTGTCATTTGGATTATGTAAGTCCCCATTCCAGTTGAGCTAATCTTCAGTGTCCGAAATGCTTTCAGGTGCGCTAGTCTCATCACTTTCCACTGGATGACGGTTGATTCATCGGATTTGCCAGAAATTCAATATTTGAGTTCGGCCTCCTGGGAGGTCCTTTGCTGACAAAGGTGGTGGCAGACAGGATCTTCCTGACAATTTACATGCAGCCGCACTGTCATGTTGAAACAGTGACCAAGATGCTCTGACGATCTTGTCCGTGTCCAAAATGTATCCGTCAGCCGTCATCTGCCAATTTTGAGGGTGTGATTCCTTCTGGGTAGCACGTAGGTTTTGGCTGCCCTGCCACATCTCCAAAAAGTCTGGAACCTTGGCCATTCTGTGCAATGTCCTTTCTTCCGCCTCTCGTTTCATTTGCAAGTTGTTTTCTGTTTTCTTTGCATCCAATTCTGGGTCAGCGCCGCCAAAATCCCTATGTTGGCTCGAGAAAACTGCCTGACACCGACATCTTCGGGAAGGGCATTGCCTGTGGTTTTTGACTGCCTCCAGCAGATAACATCTTGGCCAAAGGAACAACTGGCCTCCACGCCGACACCATGTGGTATGATAGGGAATATGTCGTGCACCACATAGGTAAGATAGGTGAAATTTGAGTGCGTTTGCTCCTGGTGACGCCACCAGTCGGTTATGTCCGGTAACCAAAATGTACTGGTAATCTCCGTTGGGTCGGAGTGATAATCAATGAGATTCGGATTACTTTGCCCCCAGTGTCTTGGTGCTTCAGGAAGAGAATTCCAATAAAGCCTGCCAGTGGTCAATAGACGTGCTGCGTGATCGCTTCCTGTGGGTGTTGTGTCAGCCACGTTGTTAGGCGTTAAGTATTCTTCATCATCGCTGGATAAATCATATGGAAGAAAGGATGATTGGCAGCATCCTGGAGCCATTGCAGAGAGGATGGGATTGCTGCTCAGTAAGCTTTCGCGCTTATTGACTGGCACACCTTGACGTTTGGCACAGTATTCCTTCTCCACAGACTTCAGCAAGGCCTCTTGGTATTGAGTAGTATAGGATGTCTCGTCCTCAGGATTGATATTCATTCCCTTGTCCCACTATCTAAACAATTGCAACTTCTGAAAAGAATCAAGGATATGTGAAGAAATGAGAAGCATGTCCATCGTTGGAGTCACTTCAGTGTAGTATTTGGACAGCTTCTGTCGAGCTAACTTCACAGGAAAGAACAAGTCTTCCTTCCATGGAGTCTTCTTCTTAGCCAAAGCTCGTATCACGCCATCCATATGATTGAACATGTCATTGTACACTGTGATAACGTGATGCAATGTGACTGTAAGCCTCTTTGACATCCACAGGATGCAATATCGAAATGGCCTCAATAAGTCTATGACTTACTTCACCATGGTCCACTCATCTTGAGTTGTGAAAGGTGGCCGGTAATCAGTGTTTGTGGATTTTGGAGCCACTTGCGTGTGAATTCCCGTAATCGGGAGGCGCGTTCCAGCAACTCCAGTGTCAAGTTCCACCGTGTCTCGACATCCATAATCAGTAGTACCACAATGTGAACTTTGGCTTGTTGACAGTCAATGAACTTGTTCCGACAACCAGGTGTCAGCGTAATCAATACGGCACGCATCCTCTGCTATATGAAGGTCAATTTCAGCACTTTCAAAACATCATGAAATACGCACATTCTCAATTCTCTTTGCTAAACCTGGTTCCATGGCCGACACCTTATCGATTCTAGCATTGCCCTCTTTCCGAAGTCTTTGACTCTTCCCAATGTGTATGCTTTCATTCTCTCCAAATTGCTGATCGCGCTCATGGGCTTCCCAAGACTTGTTGCGGCCATTTACACCGAGACTGCTCATGAAAGCACCTAATGCCAGCTGTGTGATGTGCACCATGCAAGGTATGTGGTTCCGCAAAGCAGGCCAGTGGATTGCAGAGGCCTCGAATGTTGATTGCAGCTTGCGTGTCATCGAGTATTTTGAGGAATCATTATCAGTCGGAATATCACGCAAATGGCCGTGGATAAACTCAATACGATGAAGCACATCCCTCAAATGTACGGCTCACCTAGCTCCTGTATGGTGGCCCTTGACCTATCATCTTTTATGAGCTTTCAAAAAGGGAAAAGTACAGGCGATCATCCTCATCGAAAGCGAGTTGAACACCACGTAATGCCTAACTGTGATCCATATAGTACGCATCGACCGACGATATGGCTAATATGTTCGGAGAAGTGCATCCGTCCAAAGCTAATCTAACTTCATTCGGTGATGGCAATTGTTTCTCCATTGCATCCACGGTCAATGCATATTCCCTCAGGTAAATGCTGCTAAGAGTTGAAGCGGATGGCTGCACTAAGTGATCGCGTAATTCCTTATATGACAGTTGTAGCTCTAGATTTGATATAGCATTCCATGGATCATGAGGCAAAACAAATCCTAACCTGAGGTAGCATTTCCACATGTCTTGGTGAAATTCAGAAGTTTCAAAGTCCTTAGCTGCCAATTTGGAACTTTTGGTCTGTCATTTCGCTCAATTTGGATCAACGTGGATGTCAAATATAATCTTCCTCTGCAAACTTACCATTTTGATTCCTCGACTTCCTTACCTCCTCAGAATGGGGAAAGATGTTTCATCGACCGTAGAACTAGTCAATTCAGCAACCTCTGACTCTGTTATTTGGTTGAACTTTGCGATGTGAGCTCTTGCCAGCAAGTGCTTCCACATTGAGCTGGTCACATGTTCTGATGGATGGCGAAGAACTTGAGGACAAACGATACATATGATGCTATGGCTGCCGGTCTCGTAAATTCCGCAGTGTAATTTGAATCGCCACGAAGACCCATTTCTAGCATCACTCCATGATATAGGGCGCTTTGAGTTTGAATTCATTGAAGCCCACCAAGCTTCGAAGAAGATTTGTACAGTATGGTCGCTCCAATCACGAATAAAGACATGTTCATTTTTTGGAGGAGATCATAACCTCATGCAATGAGGTGTTCAATGATTTTGAATCCGACATGGTGGTAGGAATTAGAAAGATAGGTAATCCGACTTGAATGACTGCTGAAGGTAACGATACAGTAATGCAGACAGCGGGTTCCTAAATATTGACTCTACAGCTACTAGCAAAAAAATCAGATCTGTGAGACATTACATGCATATTTGTGAAGTTGAATACAAGGCCATATTGAAAGCACTGACCACGTAAGACTCAATTCAGTAACTATACGATGCAGTTCATTGCTGTGTAGCTTACTGAGCCCCCACAAAGATTGTTGACAATCGGTGGGCGCTCAATTCTAGGAGGCGGATGCCACATTGTCAGTAGCATTTTTGCCTGTAAAGGCAGCTGATAAGTGGATTATGTGGGAACATTGTTCCATAGCCCCTAGATTATCAAAGATGCATGACCAACAATTGTTGACGCTCCGTTGACGGTTATTTTTAGGAGGTGGTAGCAATATTGTCAGTAGCATTTTGGCCCATAGAGTCCACAGCTGCATTGATTATGGGTCAACGGCGATGCACAGTGCTTTCAGTGTCCATGATGCAATACGATAAATTGTTGATGCTCCGTTGATGCTCATCTTCAGGAGGTAATAGTGATATCGTTGCTAGCATTTTTGCCCATGGAGGCAGCCGATGAGTTGAATGAGGGTTAACGCCGTTCCTAAGCCCTTGGATTGTCCAAGATGCAAGATCAAAAATTGTGGACACTCCGTTGACGCTCATTTTTCTGAGGTGGAAGCGATATCGTGACTAGCATTGTTGCCCATTAAGGCCTCCGATACATTGGTTATGGGTTAACGCCAATGCACAGTGCTTTGAGTGACCATGATGCAAGACTAAAAATGGTTGACGCTCCGTTGACGCTCATTTTTACACCATGGTAGTGATATTGTCGCTGCCAGTTTTACCCATCAAGGCGGCCAACACTTCGATTATAGCTGAATATCATTGCACAGCTGTTTGAGTATCCATGATGCAAGAACAAAAATCGTTGACGCTCTGTTTACGCTCATCTTTAGCCCATAGTAGCAATGTCGATGCTAGCATTTTTGCTCTTAAAGGCACCCAATACTTTGATTATGTGTCACAGCGACGATGTCTTTTTTTGATTATCAGACTCGCGAGACCAAAACTCGTTGATGCATTGTTGCCACTTATTTCCAGGATGGGTCAACGAGTGTGTCACTATCCTGTTTGCCGAGAAAATCCGCCAATACAATCACTTTCGGAGGATGTGACTATGCAGCCATTCGTTTGCTGAAGGTGTAAGATTGAAAATTGTTGACACTCCGTTGACGCTCAACTTAATGACATACTAACAGTGAGTGGATGCTCAACAATTGTATGTATATATGTATATAGTCGTTATTGGCAGCCAATAAATCGTTTCTATGTATAATCATTTGAATCCAAAACCTCCCAAGCCTCTCAATTTCTGATCCACCACTAGACACGTTAGTTGAGTGAGAAATCACATTAGCCTATCACGTTCCAGCGCATTCGGCCGGCAATTTACCGCATATATATCCACACACTAGTTTTCGATATATTTAGCCCAACTTCCTCACTTTTCCTCATCCAGGTCATTCTCCTCGAGTCCCATGACCTACCATATGCAATTTTCAACATCTCGACCATGTGCACCAGGTCCGTGCAGAGAGTTATGGAGTTGGATGCATGATCGAATGCTGTATGCCGGTCGTCATTCATTCCGCTTCGCATTATGCTTTGACCGCTGCATCTACGACTCGTATGACATCACTGACTCAGATTTTGTTAGTGAGTTTAGTCTGTAATTCATTTTTGATTGTCTAACTTAACCGCAATGGGCAGAACGATATCACGTTCATTAGTCCTCAGGGAATGGCATTTGAAGTCTAGAACATTGGGATGGCCTATCTGACCCTTGCACATGCATAGAAGAATTATCATGTCTCACAATTTGGTCACTGAAATCAAGTAAAAGCCGACATGTAGCAGGATTGGTACAGGTGTTGCATTTTAAATTGATACATCCTCACAAATTCCAATTTGCCAATTCAGTCCTCCAGCGATGCACGAGCCATCACTATGTCTTAGTCAGAATCCGAACTCTATATGGTAATTAGCTTGAGATGCTCTATACAGGGGTTGAAGCTTACAGATTCATCATGCTTTCAATGCTGAATGGGTGACCAATTGGGCATCGGGGTGGCCAGTAGACACGGAATGCTATTGTGCATCCGCAGTTTCGACGCACGGAGCCTCATATTACCCCTCCCCGGTCGACAAGTCACTTGCAGCATATGCAATTTTCTGGGGATGCTATGAAGAGGCTCGATAGGCTCACCAAATCTCGTCGGCATGGATGACGCTGCATCCTCTGTTGTGTGAGGTTGCACGGCAGCCGGAATCTTGAATTCAGTCATCCCATACATCATATCACTTGCACGAAAGTCGTCGACAGCGTTTCCCCCGCCTGGTTGCGTCACTATGTCAAGCTTAATCTGGTTCTGCCAGAAACGCTCCATGCGATACTGTACCGTTTTAGAGATTGTGCCCTTCACCCAGCCGGGTTCATCATCTTCGCTAAGCTTGCCCCCTGCAGGATCTACTTCATCATCATCCTCGTCTTCCCCATCTACCCCGTCGTCGGAACTTTCAAGATCGCTCAGACTATCTCCGATGGCGTTCAACATCTCCTCATATGCTGTTTCAGGCTTGGTGGTTGTTAATCCCGCCTTTGCAGCATATCTCATATCATCCTGCTCCTGTTCAATTGCTGTCTCTGCATCTTCAACTCGGTTCCTTGCCACAGCAGTCTCTCTTTCCACATAATCCTCCATGCATTGATCCTTCTCTCGTTGCTTAGGAAGTGAGTTTCTTGTGGTTTCCCCGCTGTAAACTTCGTTTTGGATCGCAAGCTACACATAGCTCAAAGGGCTCGGTCCCCTTTTGCTCCAAAGCCGCTCATGAATTTCTATGCTTGATGATGTCGTCGTGGGGAGCATATTGTCAATTTGCCGTATTTCCCCTCCAGTAGTGGCGACAGGTTCTTTTTTGGAACATTGACCACTGTATTTTGTGTCAAGTTTTTCGATGGACGAGATGTTGGATGTTGCAAGTTATGGACCGCATACAGGCAAGCTGCATCTTTCATGGTGAGGTTTGTAAGCTTAATCGACTTGAACAAAGCAAAATCTGCGTTTTGACCGTCACCTTATTGGGAATAGCAATGCTAACCATACATCATGAAATGATAATTAGCGTCTATTTCATTCAAGATCCCAGGGATGTCTTGAGACAAATATCAGCTGACCTCCTTTCCGAGGAAGAATGTACCATTTTTATCTCACAAAGATGAGATTTCAGTGGTCGTTCACCGTGATTCATCCCTGTAAAAAAACACACAACATCGGACCGACTGGGTGAATATCGCAGGAATGTTGGCAATCCGTGCCACCAGCAGCAATGCGCAACTGGATTCATCTTGTGTACAACGCGCAAGTTGGCTGTCACGCATGTCATTTTGACTTGAAGCTATCTATATATTCCGCAGGTCTTCCCACTTCTTTATGTTATCTTCTTCTTCAGGACTTCCCACTTCATTAAATTATCATCATCTCTTCACTTCCACAGTAGCAAATCATGGCTCTACAAACACCTCGGCAAGGTGAGATTGGAACAGAATCCAGCAGAACTACGGGCACTTCATCCAATATGCCACCCGCTATGACCCAACGGAATTGCAGACACCACTTAGCTCACTGCGACACTGCAAATGCAGCCACCGGAATTATGACCCTGGACAAACGGTTAAAAATTGTCCAGAGAACCGGACGCAGCAAGAATAAGAAGTAGTACATGATCGGATGTAAGTATAGTCGAATTGAGGTAGACAGCTGTCGGCTGATTATATAATATGCAGCTGGTGTACGCAGAGAGCTGCGTGACCAATTCATAGCCGCCCGTAATGGGAATCTTGCATGGTTGACCAAAGCATTTGTCCCTGCAGTCTGCGGAATCAAACATCATGATGTTGTCAGCTCTGGGATTTCCGCGGATGAATTTAGTGATATGAATCCCCAAGAGTGGACCAAACAGGCTATAACCATGTTAGTGAATGCTATGGAAACATATATGGTTGAGGTAATAGCCGAATCTACTATGTAGATGCAGCAAGTAATTTCTTGTAGGTTTTCAACATGTCTCCAACTATGGCAAGGGAAGGAGGTCGGGTACAGCTAGAACAGTGTGACATGGGCCTGGCCTTGAATATGGCGAAAATGGCCGAAGGGCAGTTTTCGTGTGCCACAATAGAGGAAACGGAATGTCTAATCAAGAAACCTTGGGGCGAAGACCGAAAAATGAAGAAGTGGGGAGTTGAGTTTCTCGGACATATCCAAGCGAAGGCTGTGATTGAAAGACACCTGGCTATGCTGCAGAAAGATCAAATGGATGGCTACCTTCCATGCCAAAATGGCACAGCACAGGATCCCCAGATACGTTGGAGACGCAAAGGCACGGTTGCACCTCCACCAGAGCGACTCAGACAGCCGACACCAGAACCAACACCACACCCACCCAAAATGCCAGTGGTTCCACCTGGCAAAAATGAAGCAGGTCACTTATCTGCAATTGGAGGTGTGCCACCCGGATATGTGAATATACATACTCCTCTTCCCCATTTACAATTTTGCAATCTTGGGGCTTATGCCAAGGATTGCAAGTATGATAAAGATTTTAATCCAGATTTGCTGACTGATGAAGGAACATCCACTGGTCAGTACACTATCCGCTGCGTGGTAATGCAGCTGACATCCATTTTGCAGACAACAGCAGCCAATTGAGCGAACCTGACAGTGAAGATGAGCATTGATTGAATGAAACGGGATTGTTGGGTGTATTATTATCTACAATTAGCGGACACTTCAATGTATATTTCAAAGGATATATTTATATGTATTATTGAAGAACAATCTATTGATGAAGGAGAAAGTACATGAAGACAGTACAAAGGCTGCCAAAACACCATTAATGATATATCAGGCCCAAGTAAATAATAGCATATTGTGCATACGCCCATGTCAAAAAGAGTGTCAATGTAGCGTCAACGATATTTGGTCTTGCATCATTGGTCATCTGCATGGCGATTGGTTGAGACCATTCATAAATGTGGTATTGGCTGGCTCTATAGGCAAAAGAGTGAGTCTCACGCTCCCTGCCCTATTCGGAAATTATGGTCAACAGAGCTTCCACGATGTTTGGTCTTGTATGTTGGGAAATTCAAAAGTGATATGGTCGTTCGTATATATAATGAAAGTATTGGCCGTCTTTATAGGGAACAAAGATAGTGACACGCTCCAAGCCCCTTCATGAAAATGGGCCTCAACGGAGCGTCGCCGATTTTTGGCCTCTCATCATTGGTAATCAAAGCGCGATGCATCTGTTATAGTGTACATAAGATGTTCTGACTGTTTTATTTGGTCAAAACAGGCATGAACTCTGCATTGCATCATTGTAAATGAAATTAGTTGTTACTGTCCGGGAGGCTGCCGTGGGAATGTCACTTGCTTATCTGCTTACAGAGGCTGCCAATTCCTTTTTAATAGAAGTTAGCATTCATGTGTCACGTATATTACCCAAGATGCGAGACCTTCAATCCTTGGTGCTCATTTGATGCCAATTTTCAAGATGGGGCAGGGAGCGTGTCGCATCTGCTTTTGCTTAAAATGGAGGCCAATACCGCGGTTATGACTATCTGCAACCAATGCCAGCACTGATTACCCAGGATGGAAGACCTAAAATTGTTGATGCACCATTGACGCTCATTTCCAGGATGGGGCATGGTGTGTTTGTCTACATATTTTGATCCCAAAGGTGGCCAGAACATCCAAAAGGAACATTGACGTACCATCATTAATATTTCATGATCAACAGTAGGATATCTGAATACAATCATAAATAGAACAACCCGAAATGCAAATCTGGAGATTGGACCCGACGGGTCTACCCAAACCTAACGAATCCCGCTGGTTGACGGGTACGGGGCCGGCTTTCGACTGCCAAGAAGTGGCTGGTGGGTTCTAGGTAGGTTCCGGAACCAAACTGAACCATGTTTCCGGTCCAAACCTGGACCGCTGGCGGGATACCCCGACCTGTTTCTAACACTAGGAGTGGGCAGAAGGGCAACAAGGATGCTTGCATAATTCAGATGAGTTGATCCAATTGTCGAATCGATGTTTCCAAGACCCACATATACTGTCCATTCCTTCTTGCCACTCGAATGGTTTGGGAGATGTGTCTGGTCTGAAATGCTGAATATGGGCACAATCATAGCTCTAAGCGGCCGCTGCAGCTATTGAAGTGGTTAAAATCATTGTAGCTCTGATGAAATTCAACTAATGTACCTGTTCATTCCACCACAAGTCACTTGATTTCATCTCTGGGTATGTACATTCCTCAGTGTCATTGAATTCCTTTGCTGGAGCATACAACATATGTTCCCAGAATGCAGGCTGTAAGATGAGGAACTCAATGCATTCAACAGGATTGCAGTAAAAGAAACATGTGTAATCGTCATCATGAAGGTTGTTTAGATAGGCCAAATGATTGTAATACAGTTTGCCAGATTTCCAAGAGTCGATGCCCATCGCATAGAACATTTCGTTCAACCTTTTAGAGACAGCGTGGGACGAAGGGATGTTGTTGACAGTTGCCATCGTAGCGTTCTTGAACAGTTCCTTGATAGCTGCTCAGCTCAAGTTGTGCTTGACGCACCAGTGCACTGATCAATACACCTGCGCGCGGGCAAACTTTTCCCCGGGAGATACACCCTAGGTCGTAAATAATAACAGCCCCTAATGAGTTCCGGACTGACAAGGAAGAAGATGAATACGGCTTTACTCCGGATGCGTATAAGGATTAACACCCAGGAACACAAGGTAACTGTTCAGTTCTCTGTTCCTGTTAGATGGTATCAACTAAAGAGTATCATCTCAAGCTATCGGTATGCTGATGTACACGACTCTAGGAGAGCCTAAAAGAGGTATCGTCTGAACCCCCTCACTATCGTGATGACTCTCGGACTTCTAACGGATGAAAGAGTATCCTCTCAACAACCGGCACTTATACTCGACGATGGACTATCCAAGAACCCGATGACTCCAAGTATCGACGTGTCGTAAAGAACACAGGAAAGTAGATTCACCTCAGCAGAAGGAGTAGTGCCAGCTCAAGAGTATCCAAATGCAAGTAGCCTCTGAATCACCACGCTATCGGGCAGATCCTCGGATTTCCTTTGGACTCAGTAATATTGTCTTGCTCACTTCCCTATCAACGAGTTACTTTGACAAAGATAGTAAGGATAAACAAGTATAAAGAGGTGATAGATCTATCCGTGACTTAGAACTGAACAGTGAATGTACAACTCTGGACTTCAAAGTAGAAGTATCCTCATTGACTTCAATGCAGAACCGATAGATAATACATGGGAATAATGTTAAGGCTTAACCTCCAGGTCGAGATGGTCAATAGGTATCCATAGATCGACCTCGTTGTAGATGGTGTTATTGATGTCCTTCCTCCATGTCGGTATTACGGATTATATATCCCGCAATCCACACTCTTCACAATCCTGCGACTGCAAAAGCCTACCTCAGAGTTCATATACGTAACTGCCTCATCATCTTTTGCCTCTACCATTGATGGTCGAGCTCTAACTCCAGAAGTATTAACTACGTCATCAAGGCGATGTGATCGTATTGCGACACTATTGCTATTGGCGATACCTCATACAGACACGAGCTTATCAGAAGCCCATTATCAACAAATAGGTTTGTGTCACCAAGATCCAGTGAGAGTGCCCTCTCATATACCCACCGGAAACATAATGGTGTAACAATTGCATCAAACGACAGAACACTTAATTTGACTACGCTTCATTGGAGACATATATACATTAATCTGCAACTGAGTAGTTTTGCCATATATCAAATGGAGAGTATCCCGCGTCACTCAGGACCTATGCTGAGTCCTATTCGCCCATGCACAGTGAGTGTGCTTGAAATATGGGTTGATTTGTATAAGTCCATTTGGTCGACATGACTCCAATGTATCGATTTTTGGTTAATGACTCATCTGTCATATATGCCTGCATATCTCGAGATGCCATGGTAATCTGATATTGACGACACCTCATCTCACTTAGAATGAACCATTGGAGCATGAGTGAATAGTGATTTGGTCGGCGACCAGAAATAAGATTTCTTGCTGATAAGGAGGAATGATTGAGAATAGAGAAGTTGCGACCAGTACTGATCCAAATATGATACACAGCTTATTTGCACTTTGCTTGACTGTTGTTGTGGATCAGTTGATACACAGGTCGGGGAATGGAGATATGACAAATAGGTGACTAATCCGGAAGGTACATCCAATAGGGAAATCTGAGTGATAGTTCGTCATTTCGGATCAAGGATCAATATCTGGATCATTGAGTGATTCTGTATGATCCTGGAAATATAACTGTAACACCAAAGGCACAACACAAATAGTAACCATAGATCTATGTCATTGTTGAAGATATGGTAAAACTGGTTAACTCTAGATTTGCCCACCAGACTGTGGTCCAAGTGTGGAGGACAATAAATACTTCTCTGAACTGCAGGTTGCGCTGGATCGATAGATGCATTTTCGCTCATGGCTTGCATATTTCAGTGGAATTGTCATCCGAAGGGTGCAGACAAGGGTCCCAATGTGGTTCATGAACGAACGAAAGATGGATACCTTCCTGCTCGATCGCCAAACCATCATCCGGCAGTTACACTGTTGATCGGCATATGGGAGATTTCTCTGGTCACGTGGGAGGTCAGTGATGTACGTGGTGATGTAGGAGTAAGTCTCCAAGCAGTATAGACACCATTGATGAATATTAATGTTTCGTTAGCAAAATGAAATGCTGCAACAACATTAAGAAGTGTCTCAACGGTTTTTTTGCTACTCATACCATTGCAAGCTGGCTTGTCCTGGGGAAAAGCCACTCCTCAATTTATCATTTCCAAAAAGGGGTTCCGCCACACTTGAAGGATTTCTCTCATCCTCCTTCACACTTTTGCAAAGTGATTGATGGCTATCTCATTTTCAACATCACTTTCATCTCGGGAAGCATTCTGCATCTGCATCCAGCTGTTTGCGGTGATAGTTTGGCACCCTGATAATATAGTCCTATGCCCATTGCCTCCTTTATGGTTGTCACTCTTTGGCAACTTTGTACCATACATGAACCCTGCATTCTCCTTGCATACCGACCTGGCAATGTCGTTGCGGGGTACAAGAACTAGAGCGAGGACATACAAGTGTGATATGACTGCAGAGGATGCTTTTAGTCGTCTTTGAGATGAATTTAAGCATTTAGTTGATGAAGCAGACCACTTGGATGATGCTAAGCATATTGTTTCCTAGCTGAATCACAGTCAAGATGATGTCGCCGGATTATGATAACCCTTGCAAGCTCACATATTCATTCATCTTGCCTGCCCAACTTACTTACAATCACCAGAACCATCGACACACCCTGTTCACCTCTCCTATCATATTGCATCACCCGTGATAATATATTACACACTCCCGACACTTGTTTAGAGTAACGAACAATTTATATCCACCACTCAATCATTGACCACCGTTGAGAACCTAAGATGTTATGAGAAGCCTGCGGGTTCCCTAACTAAGTCATAGCAGTTGCTAATACATTGCAGATGCCGACTCTCCCGGTCTGGGTCTGGGCCAAGAACACCAATGTTGGAGTCAGCCAATTGGAAGCCGAAACCATGCGGATTTTGCAGGAGAAGGGTGGCTTGACAACACAACAGAAAGATAATCAAGTGAGAGAGCGCGTCTGGGAGATTGCCCAGCCCATGAGCATTACTAACATGGTAGGTGCTGGCCTGGAGCAATGAGATCTCCTAATCGATCATTGCATTACTCGCATCAGTCACCTGGCATCTAAAATTGTGCGTTGGAAACGTTACATGGCAGACAAGACTATCCTCGATGGTTATTCACTGAAGGCAGCACTGGATGAGTTCACTGAGGTTGGCCTTCACCAAAGGAAGAAAAGGATCCACAATACTCTGACAAAGAAGAAGAAATTTGTTCACATTGGTAATTTTCTCATCCCTGCGATGCGGCTTTCGCAGGTCTCGATGATGTTTACATACAGAAGACCACAAGGAGGAAATGTCGGGTCAAAGGTCTTCACCTATACAAGTGCATTGCAACGCCTCAAACGATGTCCCTGTCGGGCCATTTAGCATTACCCTCGCCCATGTGGATCCCGACATTGCTGGGAAGAGGGTAGGTGACAACAATACTCAGTTATTCCCAAGACACTGGCCTGGGGATGATGAATCGATACTTCTGATAGTCACATCGATTGTTAGTTCAACAGTTTTGTCCATTGTGAATGCTATAATTGCCCGTCCGCCAGACCCCAGCAGGATAATGCGAGAGCTTTGGGGTTACCGGGAGGAATCCAATGGAGCTGGTTGTCCGCATCCCTGTAACGCTACCCCAATCTTCGATCGCAATGCTGTTGCCAGATGCATAAATTCGGCGATGAAAGTGAACAACCCAATGATCATTTGTGTCATGTAGTGTGGCCAACCAGCCAATGGCACTTCTGGTGCCGAGATGCCTATGCGTAGTGGCCACAGCTACCCTCACCTGGATGATATACACCCACCTCCAGCCAAAGATATGATCGACACTATTGGGGAGGAATCATATGATGACACTGAGATGCGCCACCTAAATGCAAGATGCTTCCTGATGACCAAAATGGTCTTCCAAAAATTCGAAAGGTAGCTTCAAAGGAGGATTATGTGAAAGTAGCAAAACCCTGAAGTCATGTTAATCCGGATTGTTTCTCTCTTTGAGAATTACGAGCAAAGCCTTGTTGCTGATGAGGATGTGGCTTGGCAAAATGAGCACAGTCACATTGTGAATCCTGCCACCGCGGGCACTTTGGCCAATAAGAAGTATACAAGTAGCTGCCCAGCTGCAAATTAGTTGCTGCAAGGATGGAATGCATTGGCTGGACAGTGATTGAAGTATTTGCATTGTGGGTGGGTATTTTTCTGGAACTTTAGATGGTGGATGGATGGGTGATAATTTGGGGTTTTTTTGGAGAGGATTTGGGTCCCATTTTGGTGTTTTCTTCATTTTGTTATTACATCAATCATAAGCATGCATGAAGGGCTGTGTTGAGAGTTCATGATATTGGGATTGATCATTGAGATGGGTGTTTTGGGAACGCAATAGTAGCCGCAATAGGACAGGGTGTATAGCTATCACGTAATCGGTAGTTTAGTAGCTTCGCCTGGGAGAAGCTAATCTCAATGATTAGTGAAATGCAAACGCTCTTTGGCTCATTGCAATCATGATTTTCATCAAAACAAGCCAATCGACAACCCTGCAGCATGCTTGTTACCTGCCATTCTTAGTTCCAGGTTCCCATTTATCCAAGCAGTTGGAAGCATGGGTGGTGGGACAAGCCAAGATCCTAGAAACATCGACAGGACAAAAAGATGCATCTCAACGATGCTTTTAATCTTATCAACTATTTCTTTCCTTTACACAAGCTTTAATTCAATTACTATACATTCATTAATATGTCCTTTGGTCACTTATTGAATATTTTCATATTTATCACTAGCTGCCATGTAAAATAATGACACAAAAGCACCGCAGTTGTCCTCGTTCTCCTCTTGGTACCATCACCAGGCAAAGGACACGATCTATCCACAATGGCAATCTCGATGACGATCTCAGCTTGATACCTGGCAATTAAAATGATCATTGAGATGCCAAATCAGACTCCAAAGACGAGCCTCTTCTGTAACCATCCCGCATAGCAATGAGCAAGCGGCCATCAAATGATTCCTTCACTTTGACGCATGGAAATGAGCTGTGGTGACTCAATTCACTCCTATGTTGGGGTAACTCCTACTTCCAAAGTTCCAAGAGGTCTATATTGTCTCGGAAGAGGAGGATGAATGCAAGCCTGCGCTGCTGGCATCCAAGAAGGTATTTCATTAACTGTATAAATGATTGAATTTGCCCCCTAATGTATATATTTATTAAAGGAAGGACTGCCATGAAGCCAGTGAGCAATTGGTAGAATGGAAAGCTGCAAATGTGGGGTGATATGATCCGTTTGTCGATAATGTGACAGGGCTCATTGTTGGCGATGAATACAATGTGCGGTGGACTGGTTGAGGTGTCCTGGTGATGGTCATTGCACGTGTGAAGCCTCAAGCCATCAATTATGCGATGTTTGTGAATCCCTTTCTGATGAATGCAGTGAAGACTCCCCAGATTCATAGTTGGTGGTATAAGGATATTGCCAGGATTGATCCAGCCTAGAAAAAAACAGACCCTCCACATGCCTCCATTACAGTGGTAAATAAATCATCTTGATGATTGTTCTCATCACTGACATTGTACATCACCCTGTTGCAAAGAGTAATTGCTCCCATGCAGCAACCATATACCACTCCTGGACTTCCATTGGCTCTATTTACAGATTTCGAACCAAGTTGCCTACAGAGATCCGGACAATGTAAGCCATGGTATTGGCAAAGGATCAGTTTACACGCCCCATGAACGTTCGTGAGGTATGTTCAAAATTCCCTTCATGTTCAACTGTTGTCATGATGATCAATATATGAGAAAAAGTTTCGATTCGCAGCAACTTGAATTGTGGACCTTGTCCACTGGACAAACTTCCATGGCATACGAGAAATGGGTACGAAAGATAGATCATCAATTGAGAAAATGAACCCATCATACATTGCCCTCACAGTGACAGCCATCCACCATTGTTTGTTGGCCTGGAAAACAGGCAAGATTATGGTTCAGCCAGAGTTTGGTCTAGGAGGTTGAGCACAACATAAGTGCAACTCAAGAGATTTTAATCACAAAGTTCATAATGCATGCACAGATGTATTTCATCATCTCGATGCAGATTGTCGTTCATCGTTGCCAGATGACCAACATGTATAGATAGACAATATCCCCAGCATGATTCGCCGAAGAATCCACTCAACTGTTATTGACTCAGCAATCGCACAACCTCACAAAGATCAGGGCAGCCCTGATGAGGACTTCCTTGAATACGTCCCAGAGGAGCCGATAGAGCAGCCCAAGAATTCTTTACATCCTCTCAGCAGCTTGATTGCTGCGACTGGAGCTAGCATGTGATTCTCAACTGTTCCGGCTATGGATGGGTCTGCCATCGCCAGCAGCAGCCAGCCTGTCCCCTGCGGCAACGGTAACAGCAACGACAGCACTAACATCACCAACATCACCAGTGTTGAGCAGACAGGATTCGATGATGGAAGTATGAGTGTAGAGGGTGCGATGTCAGTTGGAGGTTATGAATGGTGTCAGTGATCGGATTCAGGATTTCCTTGGGGTGCTATTATATTGTTGGTGTCGTCTATATATCACAGTAGTAGTACATGTGATAGAACTGATAGTGTACTGAAGTCTGATCTCAAAAGTGCAAAATCATAATCGTGATGATGCGTAACCCTCCCGCAACTGTTGAACAACTGCAAAGTGCTGAAATATCTTGTAAGAATAAATTAAATATCCTGGACCACCTCTGCATTGTAACTGTCATTGGTCAAATTAAGCCATGAGTGATCTTTAAAACAACAACTATATGCTTCATCAAATGTATGGAGTGAGTACTATCATCAGCATGAGGACAAATTGAATTGGGTGACATAGAAGTATGCCAAGAGATGATTTATGATATTGCCCAAGGAAATGTGAACCATCCATCAAGTGCTCGTTGTCACATTCACAATAGTGGGAACGCTAGTTGTGATGCTTGAAAACAGCATTGTGACTACTCAAAGAACAGTCTGGAATATTAAAGCAATGCCATATTTCTGGGAAATGGCAAATTCATTTTTTTTGAGTTTGTGGATACAATAAACTAAATAAATTCAATGAAGGATATTTAGTTTTTGCTGATGTATCACCTTTGGCAGGTGATTGGACAACCGAATAGAATCGATGTGAGGAGTGAGAGCAATCTGCCCCCAACTCTATTCTATTGCATCAAACATGTCAATGAAAGCTAATCAACGATGAGTCAATAGTGACATGCTCATCTGATATCATACATTGAGTGTTTTATGATTGCAATTGAGAATTATATTTGAAGCTGGGAGTCTGAGGATCCACAGGGCTAGCAGAGAATGGACCATCTGGGCACATTCAGGAGACGAGCCGATTCCCCATGCATTTAACATGCACCAAGATAATCAATTGAGGTATCGTATCAGCACATGGGAATGGACGGTATTCAGTTGTCAGGCATTCCTAATTCGGTAAGGCAAATGTGTTAGTTCGTTATCAGACTGTCCCAATCAGGTGTAACAAGTACGTGGTTTACTGAATGAGCTCATTTGTACACTGTGGTGGCATCTGCGGTGGACACACCATGTGAAGTGGAGACTGATGGGAGTTGCAATGGTACCTGTCAAGGATTGCTAGCATCGACTTGCAAAGCATTCGACTTTTGGCTCTGCAACTCCAGGGTGAGCGGAACTGGTAGCAGTGGACTTGGCAGTCCATCTGGTTTGACCCAGGAAAGTACCTGGATCATGGCTATGGTGGAGGCGCATTATGAAGGTGGCTGTACTTCATATATTCAAATACTTGGAGCTCTTGCTATTGAAGATGAATTGGCCAGTGAGGTCATTTGGGCATTCTTCCTAAGAGTGGGAGTTCTTATAGGGCTGCTGGGAGTGACCATGGACAGCATTACTAGTGGTGAGATAGGCACCAGGCACTGGATAGGCAAGCAGAGAGCAGCGGCAGTAGTTGCGGCAGAAGAGTGTTCCAACAATGCAGACATTGAATGACTGCTACCAGCACGCTGAGACTTGAAGGGAGTACTGGACAGCAGGGCTCGGCTCTTCCTTTGGCACACCATTTCAAATCTGGGCTCCATCATATTCCTCCTTACTGCTATATATCTATAATCAATTGAGAACTAATGTTCGCTGATAGAGTCGGCACCATGCCAAAGATGGTTCCTACACAAAATAGAGGACATATCCTGGCCATATACGGAGAATTCTCGGAAGGTGTTGGCAAAGAGGCAGAGAAACTGCTGCCCCATCGGGTATTTGGGCGTGCAATTGACTTTGAGTTCTGCTACAATTCGCTGTGTGGACGGATTAGAATTGAACAGAGTTTAGTTGAACGGACTTGGCTCGATGGGAGTTGAGTTGAATGGAGTTGAGTTGAGTGGAGTTGAGTTGTATTCCTGCAATTGGGTGGAATAAGATCACATGCTCACAAGGCTGGATCTTGGATTTGGACTGGAAGATCCCATGCCATATGGATGGATCAATGAGTGGGTAATTTCTTATGATGGGCCATATGTTACCGGATGGATTATGGGGCTGTGATGAAGAGTCAATTGAAGACAGACAGTATAGAGGTTAGTAAAGATGACCTTCAGAGGGTGTACAGAGCTACAGCAGCAGTCACAGAATGTGGCCCGTATGAGCGGAATTACACACAGTGCGGAAATGAACGGCTGAAGCGAGATGGATCGCGGCTGGAGATGGAATGTGGCCGGAGATGGATGAGCAGCGATGGACCCAGTTCAGAGATTTATTGTGACTGGGGAAGGGAGACAGGAGATTGACTTCAGGAGATGTATCACAGGAGACAGATGACAATCAATCTTCTTTCCTATATTTAGATATTGAGGTTATGCAAAGTTATACCCTTCTCAAGATCACTAACTTTGATTTCAAGCTACAAGGCTACAATCAAGTGCAGATATGCAAACATACAATGTAACGGAAGCATGGCTCCACCATGTCCAATCCCGAGCACTGCTCAGCACCACTCACTGATACCGAAATTCACAGTTACATGCCAGAGTCAGCATGCCGAGTACAATCCCGATTCAGATCCCAACGCAGCCTCACCGATTCTAAGTTACACAGCAACATCGCCAACGCCACACATCAAGAAGCCGTAAGAGATTATGGTTTGGTGGAGCTACAATCATTGCAGAGGGAGATGGCAGTGCCAGAATCGCAACAACCCCTACCTCAAATGATTATTGCACCGGAAGTATAGGACCGAAGGACTGTGAAATGCATTCACCAATGGAGAAGGCTAGCAATAGCAAAAAGTCCTCCCAGAGAAGTGATGGCAATCGCACCCACAGTTGAACCAGGATGCCGCATGTCCAAGATAAAATCCGGAATGTGATTCCAACTCAGTCTCGGTGATCCTGAGGCAGTCTTGACAATCCGAAGATACACACCTGCTACTAGAAAATGACTTCAGAATCCAGCGTAATGAACAGATATAGCACCAGAAGGAGCTGTAATGGATCAGTTGTCGGTGGCACTATGATGTACAAACGGGTATTAACTGTACTGGAATCAAAGACAATCACTACTGCCAGCAATCACAATACTGGAAGTGCTGGGAGGAAGCAACTGGGAGCGCACTTACCGGCAGAGAATCTCGGCTTGTGATTTGACGATGACCCTACCTTGGAAGAGATCACTGGCAGAGTCAACAAGCACATGCGGAGAAGAGTCAACCATACACCAGCAGATGAAACAACAAGTGAACTTCGAAAATGGCCATCAGGATACGTTGACAAGGTACAGCAATTACACCTGGGGAGAAGCGGAAAGCACATGCAGCGAAAGCCGGCAAGTGCACCCAGAAATTGAAGATATTAAGTGCACCAAGCACGGGGCGGATGACAAGTATACCTACAAGTGCACAGACTTGGAGGATGATCTGTGCGACTGCAAGAGCACTGCAGAGATGATGAGATGATCAACCGAGGTTGATTTATGCTGAATGAGCACAAATATGTCTATTGAAGAAGTTCTGAATGAAATGTAGAATTGTCTCCGAACATATGAAATAGTCTTCAGCATGGCATTGTGAGAGACAGTCACTAAATGGCATCATGACACACAGTCAAAACAACTACCAAAAGATGATTACTGGATTGCCCTGAATGGATGGTGCAGGAACTCAGTATTATCCGGAGCTCTATCTACCCCAGGCACCCACATGGATGTGTTCCCAAACACCTAACAGAAATAAATCCTGAACAACCCTACTGGAGGCCTATAAGTCTGATTGGCCAATGCTGAAGGAGTATGAATATCACTACAGACGGGCACTGCGTGAGAGCCGCCGGATGCAAGGGATGATCTCTGATACATCAAGACGGGCCGACCACGCTATGCACCACGGCTCGGGAGAGAGCCAGCCTGCCTGAATATCTGTATGGTAGGAACGACCATTTCATGTGAAGCTTACAAGATCGATACAAGGTAATATAAGATTGGCCATCACCAATGGGTATGATACTGAGAGCAGGAGCTACAATCCACATGGAGAAGTCAAGCCCACTATATCCGTGCAGACTGAGTGCGAAAGACTACCGAAGCAGCCTCTTAAGCAGGAACAATGATCACCGACGGGCTCGGCCTGCGAAGTTGTTAACAGGGAATTGGGAGTGCTTGAATGCTAGCCCACTTCAAAGTATGGTGAGTGTGACCGCTTACTGGAATCCTTACAGGCTACATATACTGATGCAAATGCCAATGGCAATGGCAATGGCAATGGCAATGGCAATGGCAATGGCAATGGTGATGATGGGCAGCGAGCGGAAGCCATCATCGATGCCACCGAGTCAAGATCAGGCTCATACTATGATTGGGGAATGCACCAAGCTTGCAGTGTCTGATTCTGAGAATGACCTACTGTTGGTACGAGTTATGAGTGTGAGAGTGGATGGTCGCATGCATGATTGTCCAGAAGTAGAGATATAGAGGACAGTGCTATTTTGGTCGTTCCTTCTTGCTCTTCTGTTCTCTTTACCTCTTTACTTCTTTACTTCTTTGGATCTCAGCCCAGTACAAATGGTGTTAGCATGGGTTTTTACGACATCCAGCAATAAGTCAAGTGGAGGTGGAGTTTCACTGTGCACTGGATCGGCCGAAAAGCTACCATACGGTACTGATCCGTTGTGGGATTCATGGGTTTGTCCCTCTGTGTACTTCGAACTGTTGTGTGATTGTTTTCGTTTATTTCCTACTCTTGTATGGGTGTATTCCGCCCAGGGGGTCTGCATCAAAAAAGGGGGATGATGTCATGGCATGGCAGTACCTCACGTGTCCCTGGCCAGGTTGTACCCACTCCCACTGTATTTGGTCGGCTCACCACAAGTCTTAGATCTCTAGCGATAACCTTACCTCACCTTAACTGACCTTTACACGCCTCTACAACATTAACATCCACATGTGCAACCATATCTACTGATATACCTTCCTACAAGGCCATACTTGGGCATATGCCTTTACACATCATATATATGATAGTTAGATTCTACTGGTCATAGCTTTGTCAAGACAAAGTAACATGGATGGATTATGCTGTCTTTGAATTATTGAGATAATACTTAGGCCAAAGCAAAATCTCAGCAATCTGTTTCAATAATAGTCGATATCTTAATGTTGAAATTGCTCATCATTGCCATTTTTCCTGAAGTAAACAAAACATTAATGTTTAAGACAGCTGCTTTTTGATCTTCACCAAAGACAATGTCTTTACTCTTTCCTTCAAGTAGGTCCATAACAGCAGAGAATATCATAGTGTAGTATGATGTGAATTGTCGACAGAAATTTCAAAGGCTCAAAAGTCAATGTACTTTGTTTTCAGTTTTTTGGTCAAGGCCTGTTGACAATTTTCCATGATTTTCCTCAGTATATGCTTATGAATTCACACTTGACAATAAACCTTGGAATGTTACATCTGTAATATTGAATATGTACTAATCAATCTCCAGACTCATGCTGTTTGGCTGTAATAATTCGAAACATTTTCTAACTTGTCTATAATGTTTCTTAATTGATTCCTTAGTTGCAAGTACAATATCATCAACATTTACAACTACCTCAAATCCTTCATCCTCATTGATATATACCTGCTTATTGACAATGAATTCTATGTCAAGCAAAGGATGTAGTATGTGTTTACATTTCTCTTTGAACATGTGTGGCTGAATTTTTCAATCCAGAAGTCATTTTCATATATTCGTAATACCCAAATCTTGTATAAATGCCCAAAAACCTTTTATGATATACGCTGATTGGTAGGAACAAAGTTCTGGCCTTCAGATCAATCTTCATAATCCAGTCTGGTCTTTAAATTGTAATTTACAGTTTTTCCAACGTGGGAAGTAGCATCATGTATTGTATAGTATTTTTGTTTAGGTGTCAATAATCTACACCTAGACCCAGGCATTCCCAATTTCCTTTGATAGAATCAATACCAAACTCGAGATTGGACTGGAGGATGGTCATATCTTTTTCTTTTGAATCATCTCACCAAGATATTCCCGACCAACTTTCTCCTCCTCCTTTCAAAGTTGATAAATTGGTCACATTCATTGTTGATCTTCCAGATCTTCCAAATTATTCAGATGATCGCATCTCTTATAACATGGAAAATTGTTAGCTTCCTTTGGATGAAACAAATGCAACCTCATAAGATAATATGCTGGTAACCTTTTGGCAACAAAAGGATCATTTTTAACAATTGCTCCAATATCGATTTTATCTGGTCTGAAGCCAACCAATACATCTTGCTCGATTGAGTATGCTGGATGTAGTTCATCATGGCCAAAATATTCATTTCCGCTGTCTGGAAAATGTAACTCGGCAGTAGAAATTCATTCAGCCAGATGATTTTCAAGGTATCTGGCTGGTATTAAAGTATTGTAGCCTTTAGATGTATTCATCAGGTCGAATGCATGGTCCTTAATGTGAACAGCTGTGTGAACTCAGAATGATACCTCAAGTGGAATTGTAATCAATAGTTTCATTAGTATCTTTTGTTCTTGAATGTTGGAAACTCCAGTAAGCAAATTACTTTTAACCACCGGAACGCGGTATGGTTTTGTTGGTTCATGGGATAATTCATAGGAAGTTCTTCCCTGATCAAGTATGCAATGAATAGGGAATTGCTTCCCGTGGAAGTGTATAACCACCTCATAGATGTGTCGTGTTTCTATTATCTTTGGGGAGAGTTTGTGGGTCATGCAGTTCTTCAGATTGGAATTATAGAAAACATAATCGTTCGAAATGCTCAATTGGTTCAGTGCATTGTATATTAGCTTCTTGGAGGCATTGCATCTTGACATCACTATCATTTCGATAATAGCCTAACTACAACTGGTTAAATGAATGGGTTTTGTACATTTTAACATTGTGTAGTATAGAATCATATTCCCGGACTAACCAGCAGTTTCAACCATCCAGTCATCCTCAGTGGAACAGAAGAAATGGAACAATAAACCAAATTAATCAGCTTCCCACCACATTGCTACTGCATCGGATGATATTCTTTCCGCCTTACTATCACATCATTGTTCAGAGAGATCCCATAGCTCCTCGCTGCAAGAATCTTCCATGGCCGAATCCCATCACTCTTCGCCATCACTCTCAGAGGTCACTCATCCCTTTCATCTTCCTTCGAATTATTCACTCCTACTGTCCTTTCCTGGTATTCTTTAGGTTTTGTATAAGGTGTTATTCCTTTGTCAGTTAGTTTCCACCTAAAGCAATTCAGTGTTTCATTACGTTCTTTCCTATCTGCAGGCCAGGCAGATTTCTCCCACTGGTTGGCATATCTTCGTTTATGGATTCGAGGACTCTTGATTGTTTCTGTTTCTGATGTGTATGTCTTTGTTGCATCTGGATGTCTTCTATCTACAAAGGTTTTGGACAGAAAAACATAAGGAGTATTTATTTGCAAGTCTTGGCCACTTGACATTTGGAATGGTATTCTGATGTGGTTAATCATCTGTTTGCTTTCGGAATGTTCCATCTGGGCACTTAGATTCTTGTTGGGTTCTTCCAAATTTGCTGTGGTTCATCCTGCGCTTCCTCAAATATTGATCATAACTTCCTTCGATTTCCCTGCTAGATGGACTGTATACATGTGTTCCTGGATATGTTGTGGTAGCTGATCTAGTATCAGCTTCTTCAGAGCTGAGCCTGTCACTGGAGGCTGAGTAATACACATTTGAATCTTTGTTCAAATATCACTGATACATCCATTGTATCTAACCTTCTCCAGTTTGGCATATATGTCATCCCTGGCTTCTTTATCTATAAACCAATTTACTAAAGCTTTGTGGTGAATTATTTGGGGTCTATGAAACATTCCGGCTGGCATCTGTTTTTCCCCTTAAACATGCCAAGCAAGCTCATATCTTGTCATCAATCTTCCAATCAGATTATATTTCTGCCATGATTGGGAAACTTCTCTGGTTAGTCAGCACTAGACCTTGGGGTAGATATTGAGCATAATTCAAAATTGTCTTTTGGTTTTCCGTTGAACATTCGTGGTTCCTGTATCATAATTGGGTTGCAACGTTCAAATCTGTAAACTTCCCTGGCGCGATGTCCCCTTCAGTTGATTCTCCATTCTCACAGTGGTCCAGACCCTGGTGCACGCAGTAGTGCTGTATCTGTTGCCCTAGCATTCCCAGTACAGTGGTTAGCTCCTCCAGCTCAGCCATCGGCTTCTCCAGTACCGCCATCAGCTCCTTTGTCACCCTCACCAACTCCTCCAGTTCTGCCAATATCAAGGCCATCTCCACCCATCAGGTAATATCTACCAACATAAAACTCACTTTCCGTATCATTGAAACATTCCCCTGAACATTCTGAACTCTTGTTTTCGAATCCAACCATTCCTTGTCTGGATGTATGAACACCTTGACTTGAGGTTGTCTTCTACGAAGTACTTTCTAAAACCATGAACTGTTACATAGCTCAGAGTACAAAAGATTCATAAGATTCGCCCAGTAATGGAGGTCAATATATATGTGGCTGGTATGTTTACTACCACAAAACATACACAATTTGAGGTGCACCTGAATAGATCCTGACAAGTGGCATCCAAATGGTCAGATACTAATTGACAGAAGGCACAAGGGTGATTGGCAAATGAAATCCATAATGTGACATTGCTTACTTGGAAGCACTGTCATGAATGATTGCAACATATTAATGACAACTATTGCAGAAGGTGGGGAGTAAGGTAGCCAGGCCCAGATGAGCATTTGTAGCAAACCATGTACAAATAGAATCCCTTACAGATGCAGAGGCCAATGGGGCAGGGCACATGACTGCCAACAACTGTGAAGAATTTCAGGTGAGTCTATGTGATGCTGAGACAGAAACCACCACCTGGAGCATCTCCAATAGAAGGTGTGTCCCGGACTGTCTGGTAGGGTTTGTTTATGGTATTACCTCGACATAGGAGAGGATGTGCAAGAAGTCATCATCAATCCACTTGATTGAGTGTAAAGTGTGGCGGAAGGCAATCAGTGCTAAGAAGCTCTGGAAACCCGGCAAAGTACAAGTAATACATTTTGGCTATCGAAAGATACATCATATGATGTATATATCAGATTAAATTTTGCAAATAGGTTCTGGTGTCACTTTTGCCATTGATATTTCTAAACGGCATCATGCCCGCAATGTGAAAGAAGAATATGGTTCTAGCAATACAGTTAAACGCATTTGACAGATGCTTAAGCATAATATCCAGTGCTCTGGTTTTGACTATAAACTGGAGACACTGTCATATGTTACCCTTCATCACTAGTATGATATTCACTTTGCTATATTCTGCACCCTGCTGTCTGCCACAGTTGAATGCCAAAATACATGAGAAGTCCATCTTCAATATCTCCAATATTGTTAGGAAGAGCCTTTGTGAGACCCTGTATCATGACAGGTACATTGTTACAGTGAAATGCATATTTGCAGAGTTTGTAGAAGGTTCAAATTAATATCAGTTGGAGGTGCATCATTAGATTTCAGAATACTCCAATGCGGACAGCATTTCAGCACACAAATTAGGCAGGACTGGTATACCTGCCCATCAGGAAAACCATATGGACTATTCCTAAGCAGTGCTACAGGACTCTACAATGAATATTATGTTAACAAGCTGCCGAATGTATGGTGGAGATTATAATCAAGTATCAAGATCTACACTGTTGAGCTGATTGTGCTGATGGGTTCATCCAGGTTGTCAAACAGACAAACTGGATGCATCCTGTATATGTTCGAGCAATGATTGGACCCAAGCATTTGGTGCCAGAGATAGCTGCATCGGACAGATTAGGTATTGTATGGCTTGTACATTATGATATGGATATTGATACCAACAGAACTGAATATTGATTAGAATACCTGAATCAAGGCATATAGGAGTGATGGTAAGATAGTTCATTGAATTGTACTATGTGGTATAGCAATTATACAAACGACTTCCAGAAAGTATTGCTCCAAGTTCAACAGGTACTAGAATAGTCTTTGGGATCTGGCCAATACTCCCAATTGCTCCAACATTTCAATTACCTACTGGCTTGTTTTGGTAGCATTCTGATTCACAACTTCAGAAGTATTGAGAAGCAGCTGAAAGTTGTCTTGGAGTACCTGAAAGAACTTCACTTCTGATTCCGCCGGTCAGTGGGACAATAGGAGCACCTGAATGTATCGTTGTGGCTGTTCAGAGTTGCTAAATCAGATAGTGCTTACTTCCAAACCATTTAACGTTGTTCTGCTGGTCCTGCAGAGAGACTCAGACCCATCTTGAGACATCTTGGAGGCCTTCTGGGAAGAAATGCACAAGATTGTTCACAATGGAATTTGGACACTCAACATGATGATGAAGTGTATGACCTACTTCCACCATGGAGAGAATAAACCAGGGAGAGTCAATGCCAATCACCTCAAAGCAACATAGTCAGCAGCAGGATATTCCCTGCTGTATCACAAGAACCTGCATGAAATTGCTCGCAGCAAAGAACAACCAAAACTCTAGTATGTAATCAAGTCATTGATTTCCAAGAATGGGAAATGTAACTCTATCAAAGGCTGTTTTAGTTGAGCTGGACATTCACAGTTCACCCCAGATGGCAAGCAACCACAGCAGCAGCAGTTACATCAATAGCAATAGTTGTCAGGAGATGCCAATCAGCCCAGGCGGCAAAAAATTCAACTTCCAACAATGTACATCAAAGCCAGCTGACACACAGAAACTGGACAATTAAATGTTGAATAATATTGATGTACACACTCTCATGTCTTTGGTTACACCAGAGCACTATGACACTTGGAAGTTGGAAGGAACATCAAGAAGCGGTGGGTTACCGAAATGTTTAATATTCCGCAGTTTGAAGTATATACATGCCAACCTCCCTGATTACCTTTGTCCTCCAGCAGAGATCAATCAAATCGAAATCCAGAACTCCCTGGACAGGGACTAACCCAAAAGCAAGCTTTGCTCCCCCAGTATCTGGCTCCACAAAAAAAGATATACTAATGGGAGGTTGGATGGCAGCAATTGAGTACAAGTACTTTGATGGCAACATTTGAGGAGCCTCAACCACATTGCATTTGACTGTATGAAAGGATTGTCATAAGGAATACTTTGGAGCTCATGTCAAGTCAATATATCTGTGGAACTACAAAACTGAAATCTTCTGACATTGTCCATGAGTCCCAGATATAAGATAAATACAAAGAATTGCAGTGAATAAAAGCACTCATTGATTGCAGCACTACAAGTATTTTCATGACTCCACAACATCTCATTTGACTAGGACTATCACATAAAGTAGTGCAAATCACAACCCATGACCATGACTGTCAGGTGATCACCCATGTGAGAGAGACTTGCATCACAGTGACATCAGACCAATATACAGATTACTCAGTCCTGGACCCTGTGGTGAAGGTGCTCATTGTGCTGATGGGGCTTGCGATGTAGAATTCGTATTACCAGCGTCCATCACCCACTTGCTGGAGATCACCTGGTTTCCAGGTCGATTAATTTTATCAAGAACCCTCCATAGTAATGTGGATGCATGCGGTGTGGGAAGTGTTAGCAACAGTTCTGGACTGTTGCTTAGGGTATGGGTCTGGGTCGAAACCTGACATATCCCCATTTGGAGTTTCAGGCTTTCAACATACCCAAACTGTCTATTCACGTAAAGTTTGATGGAAATCTCACAACCTGTCTCAATTGGGCGGGTTGTCAGCAGGTCGCCCAGTGGGTCCATCTGTAGATTCATATAATGCTCTTGTTTTTGCAATCTGAGAATAGTATATTATCAAAATTGCTTATTCGACCTCCAGTATTGTCTCTTTGCATGTTTTGCAGCATGTGATATCGATTATTTTGGAATCTGTGTTTTTCAATGTGTATTTTGTATTTTTGCCTATAGAGGCGGTCATTATTTCCATTTTGAGCTCAATGATCCATGCAATGCCTTGAGTACCCAATAGGCAGGACTGAAAATTGTTGATGCTCTGTTGACACTCATTGTCATGATGGGGTAAAGTATATGTCGTGCACTGTTTCGCCTGCAAAGACTGGCATCACTTCGTATGTGAATTATTGCCACCAAGCGCAACTTATAGTAGCCAAGATGCAAGACCAAACATTGTTGACGCTCAGTTGACACTCGTTTTCCGGATGCGGCTGGGAATGTGTCATTTCTGTTTTTGCCTCTAATGGCGGCCAATACCTGATTTATGGATGTCTGCAACCAATCGCCACTAGGATACCCCGTGATGCATAGCCAACAATAGTGTTAGCAACGAGTCTGGGTAACCTGCCAGCTGTCTGGGTTCGGACCACGAAAACGGTTTCGTTGAGTTTCACACCTGTCTAAAAACCTGACCCGCGGCATCTTGGTGGCCACAACCTGTACCCGTACCGATGAAGCTGCCAGTGTTGCTGGGTTTGTCTATATCGCATCTGTTCCAATCGCCGGTTCTGCTATTCGGGTTGTTCATTTTATGGTTGCCGTCAGATATCCTCTAGTTAATTGCAAAAGAGTAATGATGGTACGTCATTGTCTTCTTTGGTTGTATTGGACACCTTTATACTCATAAAAAGGAGAGAAACATTCCCTGCCCCATCCTGGAAATGGCGTCGATGGAGCATCAACAATTTCTAGTCTTGCATTGTGGGTACTCTGAGTGGCGATTAGTGGCAGATAGTCATAAATGGGGTATTGGCCGCCTGAATAGGCCAAAGAGGAAGTGACACGCTCCCTGCCCCATCTTGAAAATGGGCGTCAAATGAGCGTCAACCATCTTTGGTCACACATCATTTCTAATCTAAGTCGGACTTGATCACAGACCTCAACCAAAAGCAGTTGGCAGCCTCTCGAGGCTGATGAGCAAGAGACATTCCCACGACAGCCTCCTGGAGAGTAACAAGGGAGTTCATTTACATTCCTGTAACTCCGAGTTCACAAGCATTTTAGCCTATGATCATTTTCAGAACTTCGTATATAGACCATACAGCTGCATCATTCGTTGATTACCTAAGATGAAATGCCAACTATCGTCGATGCTCCGTTGACGCTCATTTTCATCATGGGGCAGGGAGCTAGTCGCTATCTCTTTCGCATAAGAACGCAGCCAATTCTTTGATTACATATAGCAATGACCAAGTCACTTTTAAAATACCTGACATTCAAGACCAAAAATCGTTGACGCTCTGTTGACGCTCATTTTCAGAACGGGGCAGGGAGGGTGTCGCTCTCTCTGTTAGCTATAAAGGCAGCCAATACGTCATTTTTGAATGGCCGCACCCGATCGCTGCAGAAAGCACGCAAAATACATCACCAAGTATCGTTGTTCCTCAGTTGAGGCTCATTTTGCCACAGGTGAATCCGCAATATGCTATTGTTTCATATGGCATAGGATATCATGAACAGTGTTTTGGCAGCTGTTCTATCGTTTTCATGTAGTTTCTCCTTTATCACTACATGGTTCTTCAATAATACATTCAAATATATCCTTCAAAGTATACTTTAAAGTATCCGCAAATTTTAGATAATAATACACTCAAAAATCCTGGTCCTTTCAATCAATGCTTGTCTTCACTTGCAGGTTCACTCAATAGGCAGCTGTTGTCTGTAAAGTGCATGTCAGCTGCACTACCACACAGCAGATAGTGTACTAACCAGTGAATGTACCTTCATCAGTCAGAAAATCTGGAATACAATCCTTATTGTGTTTGTGATCCTTGCCATAGGTATCACGATCGAGAATTTGAGCACTGGGAAGCGCAGTATGTATATACACATATACGGGTGGCACACATTCGTTTTCGGAAATGTTAGCTTCATCATTGACACTGGGCGGCACAGGCATTGTTCTGGGAGGACATGGAGTCGTTTCTAGTGTTGGCAATCTGAGTCGGTCTTGTTGGGGTGGACCCGTGCATTTGCACCTCCAGAGTGTCTGCGGATGCTTTGCTGGGCCAATGTGGCAAGAAATTCAGCCGTCTGTTTGATCTTCACAAAGCATAGCCGGGTGTCTTACCATCACAGCCTTCTCACGCGTCTGGCCATGGACCTCAACTCCCCACATGTTCTTGTCTTGGACTTTGGTGCGATGTTTTTTCATCAGCAATTGGGCGTCCTCCATTGCGGCGCACGAAAACCCTCCTTTGGCCATTTTGGCCATATTCAACAGAAGGTGAATGTCGGACTGTTCTAGCTGTACCCAACCTCCTCTCCTTGCCATCATCACAGACATGTTGAAAACCTACAAGAAATTAGTTGCTGCTTCAACATATCAGATTCGGCTATTACCTCAACCATATACGCTTCCGTAGCAACCTCCAAGGCATTTACAGCCTGTTTGGTCCACTCCCAGGGACCCTTATCGGGTAATTAGTCTACGAAAATCCCAGTGCTGACAACATCATGATATTCAATTTCATGGACTGTGTGGACAAATGCCTTGGTTGACCATCGAGGATTCCTGTTACAGGCATCTATATATTGATCACGTAGCTCTCTAGTTACACAAGTTGTAATATATTTGGTCAGTTGGTAACTGTCGAAGTTGACATCGATATATTCACATCCAATTACGTGCTGCTTCTTGCTCTGGCTGATTCCGGCCTAATGGACCCATTTGAAATGTGCGTCCTGGGTCATACTTTCAGTGTCTGCATTGGCAGTGACATGGTAGAGTAACCAGTGTCTGCATTGTAGTTGTGTTTTACAGGGTGGTGTATCGGATGATGCACCTGGCGTTCTGCTCGATTCAGATCCACTGGCACCTTGCTGAGGTGTTTGTGGAGCCATGAATTGCTGGAGTGGAAACGAAGAGGAAGATGAAAATGAAAAGAAGTGGGAAATCCTGAGGAAGATGATAACGAGAAGTACTGGGACGTCCTACGGAGTATGTAGTTAGCTTCTAGTCAAAATGGCATGAGTGACAGCCAACTTGCACTTTTGAAACCAGATCAATCCTGCTGTGTATACCTGCAGGATGTACGGATTACCGACTATCCTGGGATTTGCACAAAGTTTGTCAGATGTTGTGTATATGTTGACAGGACCAAATGTTGGTGAACGACAGCGGAAATATCATGATCGTTAGATATAAACCATACATTGTCCGATAGAATGGACATCTCCTAATGGGTAACCAAAGTAGTGTTAGCAACGGTTCCGGACCATCACTTCTGGTCCGGGTGCTTGTGCAAACTAAACCGCGACCAAACTGGTAGTCCAGGATTTCAATACACCCAAACCGTCATCTCCGGTACAGTTCGACGGTGAACACCCAACGCATCTGAATTGGGCGGGTGATCAGCTGGTTGCCCAACGGGTCCATACCTAGATTCATAGATGGCTCACTGTTTTGTAGTATGTTAATAGTATGTCATCAAAATCATGTTTTCAACAACCAATAACATGATGTTGAATGTTGTGTAGTTTGCGATATTGATCAATTTGGAATCCATGTTTTTCCTTTGATATATTGTAATTCAGCCTATCAAGGCTGTCAATAATACTGTTATAGGCAGGAAGATCCTCGCGATGCCTGGATTACCACATATGCAAGACCTGACACTGTTGATGCTCGGTTGACACTGATGTTCAGGATATGGCAGGGAGTGTGTCGCTGTTGTTTTTGCGCCTAAAGGCTGCCAATATCTCTTGAATGGATGTCTGCAACCAATGGGAAGATAGAGTGCCCAAGATGCAAAGCCAAAAATCGTTGACACTAAGTTGACTCTCATTTTCAGAATGGGGCAGTGACCGTGTTGCTCTCACTGTTCCCTATATCAGCTGCCAATATGTCAGTTATGCATAACAGGAATCAAATCACTGTTCAATGACTGTACCTACAAGACTACAACTCATTGACGCTCTGGTGACACTCATTTTAATATATTGTCCATTCAACATCTGCTGCCACTGTTAAGCATTTTCATCATGATTTGAACTTAGTGGTTGTCTTTCAGGCAGATGGAAACTCGGGCATGTGGCAAAGCGGAGTGCAGTGATATTCTTGCACTGTTCGCTCTCAAACGACCAAAATTTATATACCTTGCCAATGTATTCAGTGCACCTGCTATACATCTGTTTTTGATCCGATATTCATAAGCTACTGCTCACTACTCGCCTGTAGTATATCTTTCACTGGAACTCTGGGCCAAGCTACATAAAGCAGCTGCTGAAAGATAGACACATTCGATCCAACTTTTTCTTTATTCCCTTATTCCTCCTCGTTTCCATTCCATGAACCATCCCCAACACCATCTCAGCCTGTCTCTTTGACTTTCGTGTTGGCCGAATCAATCCGGGAAAATTTGGTGCGGCCCTCGCATCCCACTTCCCTGGGCAGTCCGGATCGTCAATGTCATCGTCTTGCTGAGTATCCGATTCGACGTCTACTGCTCAAGTGTTATAACTGGCATTTGGATTATGCAAGTTGCCAGTCCAGCTAAGCCAATTTCCGGTGTCCGAAATGCCTTCAGGTGGGCTATCCTTATCACTATCAACTGATGACGGTTGATTCGTCTGACTCAGCAGACATACAATATTTGAGGTCATCCTCCAGGGAGGTCCGTTGAAGACAAAGCTGGTGGCAAAAGTGATCCTTCTGACAATTTGAATGCAGCCGCACCCTGATGTTGAGAAATGACAGGAATGCTTTGACGATCTCTTCTGTGTCTGAACTGTATCCTACAGCTGTTATTTGATATTATTAATCGCAAGATTCTTTCGGTGTAGCACATAGCTATCGGCTTCCCTCCCACATCTCCACAATGTGGTGGACTTTGGTCATTCTGTGCAACTTTCAATCCTCCGCCTGTTTCTTCATTTCGGAGTCATTTTGTGTTTGTGTGTCGCATCCAATGCTGGCTCAGCATCTGCCAAGATCACGTGGTTTGCTCGAGCAAACTGCCTTACAATGACATTTTTGCCAGGAGTCCCGCCTGAGGTTTTTCACTGCCTCCAGCCGATAACATCTTGGCCAAGGGAGAAATTGGCCTCCACCCGAACACCAAGTGGTATGAGAGAGGAAATTTGGCGTGCCGCATTGGAGAGATCCGCATACTTTGGGTGCGTTTCTTCCTCTTGGCACCACCAGTCAGTTATATCTGGCATCCAATACATACTGCTAATCTCCATTGGGTCAGAGTGGTAATCATGGAGATTTGGAATAATTTGCCCCTGGTTCTTTGGTGTGTCAGGCAGTGAAGTCAAATCGAGCCCGGATGCGGTCAATAAGCAAGCTGCGCAATCGCTTGTTCCATTTGTCGTCTCAGCCAGATAGTTTGGCGTCGAGTATGCATCTCCATCTCTGGTCATATCCTATGGATCGGACAATCATTGACCGGATCCTGAAGCCATTGCGGAGGGGAATACATTGTTGCTTGGTACGCTTTCGGGTTTATTGACTGGCACACATCAATGGTTATCACCCTATTCATTGTCCACTTACTTCAGAGATGCCTCCGGGTATTGTATAGCATAGGATGTCTCGTCCTGAAGATCAATATCCATTCCCGTGTCCCACTTCCGAAACGATCGCATCATCCGGAATGCATCAAGGATTTGTGCAGAAATGAGAAGCATACCTGTTGTTGGAGTAACTTAAGGACAATGTTTGTACATCTTCTGTTGCACTTACTTCGCGGCAAAGAACAATTCTTCCTTCCATTGAGTCATCTTCTTGGCCAAAGCTCGCATGACGCCATTCATATGATCGAATATGTCATTGTAGACTGTGATAACAAGATGAAATGTGACAGTATGCCCCTTGGTCATCCACAGGGTCCAAAATCAGAATGGCCTCAAGACTTCCATGAGGCACTTGAGAATGGTCCATTCATTCTGTGTTGTGAAGAGTGGACACTAATCACTGTATTTTGGATGTTGAAGCCACTTGTGGGTGAATTCTCGTAATCGGTAGGCTCTCTGAAGCAACTCCAGTGTCAAGTTACAATCTGTCTTCACATCCATAATAGGTAGTACTGCTATGCAGACTTGAACTTTTTGACAGTAAATGAACTCGTTTCGACCACCAGGTGTCATCGTAATCGATACAGCAAGGATTCTCTGGTATATGAAGGTCAGTTTCAGGACTTTCATAATATCTTAAAATACTTACTTTCTCAATTATCTTTGCTAAACCAGGTCTCATGGCAGACGCCTTGTTGATTCGAGCATTGCCCTCAATACAGGGCACACCGGTTCCGGAGGCCACATGTGTTGATAACAGCTCGTGAGCAATCAAGTAATTTGAGGAAGAATTATCTGTTGTGATTGCTAACAATCAGCCGTCGGTTGGCTCGAAATGATCAAGCATGTCGTTGAAATGTGAGGTTGACCTTCTTCCATTATGTTGGTCCTTCACCTATCATGAGTAATTGGCTTTCGAAAACAGAAAAGAATTGGTGATCAACCTCATGAGACAGCAGTTGAACCTCACGCAACGCCCAATTTTGATTGATATAGTAAGCATTAACCGACAATGTGGCTAGTTTATTCGTTGATGTCTATCCATCCAATCCTAAACACACATTTCTTAGTCATGACAATTGCTTCATGAGTGAATCCACAGTCAGAGCGTATTCCCTTGTGCGACAGTTCCTAAGGGTTGTGGTGGATGGCCACACAAGGTTGCTTCAAAATGCTTTGTATGACCGTCATGGCTCAAGATATGTTATAGTGTTCCATGGACTATGAGCTGAAACCAATCCTAAGATGAGGTAGCGATTCCACGTGTCTAGGTGAAATTCAGAAGTTTCAATATCCTTAGCTGCCAGTCTGGAGCATTTTGTCTGTCATTTCAGTCAATATGGATCAATCTGGATGTCAAACATCGATTGCGTCAGCAAATTTACAACTGTAATTCCCTGACATCCTTGGCTATTCAGGATGTCCAGAGCAGATTCATCAACCGTGAAACTAATCAATTTAGTCACTTCCGACTCTGTTAATTCATTTTACATTGCAATGTCAGCGTTTGCCAGCAAGTGTTTCCTCATTGAGCTGGTTCCATGTTCTGATGCAAGGCAAAGAACTTGATGACAAACGATACATATGATTCCAGGGCTGCCGGTCTTCTCACTTTCTCAGTGCAAATACAATGGCCAAGAAAAGGCATGTCTAGAATCATTCCAAGGAATAGGATGTTTCGAGCCTACAATCATTGAAACCTACGAAGCATCGAAGATGATTTGTAAAGTAAGGTCGCTCAAATCATGAATAATGGCACCTTCATTCTTGGTAGAGATCATAACCTTTAGCAATGAGGTATTTGAAGATTTTGAATCCGACATGGCAGTAGGAATTAGAAAGTTGGGTAATCCGACTTGAGAGACTGCCAAAAGTCATGTTATAGTAAATAAGAATGGAGGTTCTTAAATATTGACTCTACAGCTACAAGCATTAAAATCAGATCTGTGAGATAGTGCATGCGTATTGGTGAAGTTGTATTCAAGGACATATTGAAAAGATTGACCGCATAAAACTCAATTTAGGAATAGAGCGATGCAGTTCATTTCTGTGCAGCGTACTGAGCCCCCACCAAGATTGTTGATGCTTGATCGGGGCTCAAAATTAGGAGGTGGATGAAATTTCGTCACTAGCATTGTTACCAATACAGATTGCCAGTAGTTCAATTGTGGGTTAACGCAATTCCATAGCCCGTAGATTATCCAGGATGCGAGATCAATAATCCTTGACCCACCATTGATACTCCGTTGATTCTCACTCTAGGACATAGGTACACTGTTCGTGTCAGAATTTTTGCCTAGAAAGGCGGCCGACAGTTCGATCATGGGTTAATGTGGTCGCACCGCCCCTTGATCTTTCAAGATGCAAGGCCTCAAACTGTTGACGCTCCGTTGACCCTCATGTTTAGGGAATAGTTTCCATGTAGTTGAAGGCTGTTTTACCATGAAAGGTGGCCAATAGTTCAATTATGGAATAGTGTGATCGTACAACCCCTCAAATATCGAAGATGCAAGGCCTAAAATTGTTGACGCTCCGTAGACACTCCTTTCAAGGACATATCAGCGACGATGGCGCAACCATTTTTGCTTCGAAATGCGGACGATGATTCCATTCTGGATCAATGTTGCCACACGGCCCTTGGATTGTCCAAGATGCACAGCCAAAAGTCGTTCACGCTGCGTTGACAATCATTCTTCGGCAATAGCAGCAATGATGGCCCAACCATTTGTGCCTAGAGAGGTGGCTGATAGTTCGATGATGAGTTAATGTTGCCGCACAGTGATGGGATTTTCCAAGATGCAAGGCCAAAACAGGTTGAAACTCAGTTGACCCTGATTTCTAGGATGGGTCAACGATCATGCCATTTGCCGTTTCCACTATAACGCCGAGCAATTCATTAACTTTGGAAGGATGTGACAATGCAGCCCGTTGATTTTCAAATGTGTGAAACTAAAGATCGATGACGCTCTGTTGATGCTCACATTAATCACATCGAAACAGCCTTCTTACACTCAATAATTGTATTGAATGAATTCTATACTCATCATTGACATCCAATATTGTGTTTCTAAGTATTATCATTTGCATCCAGGAGCTTTGTTGCCTCTCAATTTCTGATTAACCTCTATCCACGTTATCTGGGTGAGAGATGACATGCCCCTATCACATTCCTGCGCTGTCGGCCATCAATTTACAGCATGTAGATCATTTCAATCCTTGTGGGTAAGTATAGCACGGCTTCCTCACATTTCCTCATCCCAATCCTTCTCCTCGATTTCTATGATGTACCATAAGCAGTCTCAAATATCTGAACCATGCGCACCAGGTCTGTGTGCAGAGTTATGCAGTTGGATGCATGGATAAATGCGGCATAACGGTCAATATTCAGACAGATTCGTATTCAGTGCTGGCAGCTATTGATATCACTCGTATGACTTCACTCACTTCAATTTTGTTAGTATATGTTGTCACCAATATAGCTTTTGCTTTCTCACTTGAAAGGAAATGGCAAACAGAAATCGAACTGATTGGCCATCTTGAAGCTTGATTTGGATTCCAGAACCTTCGCATGGTGCGTCTGACTCTTGCACATCCAGAGACAAATTATCATGTCTCATAATTTGGTCACTGAAATCCAGAAAATGCTGACATGAAGCAAATTTGATACACAAATTGCATTTCCCAGAGATATGACATCAAAGATACAAATTTATCTGTCTATTGCTCCAATGACACAGGAGCCGTCACCATGTCTTCGTCCGAATCCGATTTCTATATGGTGATTTGCTGGGGAGGCCATATGCAGGGGTAAACGCTTATGAGTTCAACAGGCTTCGCGTTCTGAATGAGTGATGAATCGGGCTACACGCCAGGCGCCAGACGAGATATACTCATCTTCCACTGCGGCTTCCCAGAACCTAGCCAATTATGACTACTGCCCGGTCAAGGAGTCTCTTGTGGCATTACCAATATTCAGGGGACAATGTCAAGAATCTCCAAAAGCTGTCCAAATGTTGTTAGTGCAGGTGCAGCTGCTTCTTCATCTGTTTGACGATTAGTGACTGCCGGTACCCTCATATCGGATGTGGAGAACTTCTCATATCATTCACCGAAGTAATCGGCTGGGTCGTCCCATCCAGGTTGTGTCACTTCGTCAAGCTTCATCTGCTTCTTCCGAAACCTCCCCATGCACTGCTGTACCAGTTTGGACATTGTGCCAATCACCCAGCCAGGTTCGTCATCTTCGCTCGGTGTGCGTTGCTCTGTCTCCTCATCATCCTCATCGTCCCAATCCTCCCCAGCATCGGAACTTGCAACATCACTCAGACTGTCTCCGATAGCAACCGTAATCTCCTGAATGGTCTTCTGGGTTTCACTGTTTGTCAATCCCGCATTTTCAGCTTTCGTCATTTCTTCCTGCTCTTGCTGAACTGTTGACTCTGGTCATCAACTCGCGGTCTTGACCCGGCGGTTTCTCTCTCAACCTAAACCTCGATCGATTTTACTTTCCCTTGTTTACCTAAGAAGTGCGTTTCTTGTGGTGTGTCGGCCTCAAGCTTCATTCAGGATTGCAAGCTGTGCAATGCCCCAAGGGCTCGGACTGTTTCTTCTTCCAAGCCACGCTTGCCTTCATTCGCTTGATGATGTCATTGTGTGGACAGCTTTGTTGATTTACCATATGTGCCCGCTGGAAGTGGTGCGCCGTTCAGTTTCGGAGCGGTAACCTAAGTAGTTTGCGTTTACTTTGTTCGTGGGCAAGATGTTGGATGTGGCAAGATAGCTACAATATGGGGGCAAGCTACGTATTTTAGGTTAAAGTTGGTAAGATTAATCATCTTGAACAAAGCAAAATCAACCTTTTGACTGTCAATGAATTGGGAATAGTTAGGCTACCTGTACAACGTGATGTGATTGTTAGTGTCGGTTTGATGCAATATCCTGGGGATAATTTGAGACAACCATCAGCCGAGATCCTTTCCCTTGAACAATGTGCAATTGATATCTGACAATCATTTGATTTCAGCAGTGGTACACCACAATGTATCCCTGTAAACGAACAAACAACATCAGACTGACTTATTGCAAATCACAAAGTGGTGGGAAACCCCTGCAACTTGCACCCATACTCAGCAGGATTCATCTTGAGTATAACGAGCATGTTGGTTGCTACTGAGTCCATTCCCACATGATGCTAACGATAGAGTCCTCAGGACTTCGCGTGTCTTTCCGCTATCACCTTCCTCTCCTATTCCACACCAGCAAATCATGGACATACATCCACCTCAGCCAGGTGAGAGCGGATCTGACCCAAGCCAATTGACAGGTGCTGCATCCAATACGTCAATCATTGGCACACAGCAAGAACTCAGACACCAGTTAGTCCACCGCGATGCTGCCAATGCAGCCATCAAAAATGTGACCCAGGATGCACATTAAATTATCATCCATACACCCGGAAGCAGCAAGAAGAAGAAGCAGCATGCAGTTAGATGTGAGTCTATCCATAATGAGGTAGATGGCTACCAATTGACTGTATCACATACCGCGGGTGAACGTAGAGAGCTACATGACCAATTTATTGCTGCCTGTACCTGGGAAGCTCCATGGTCGACCTACCCATCTGTCCGCATGGTCCGCAAAATCGAACATCATGAAGTTGTCAGCTGTGGGATTTTGGCTGGCAAATTTCCTGATAAGCATCTTTGTGAGTGGATGAATGAGGCTGTGATCAGCTTGAAGGAGGCTATGGAAGCGTATATGGTTGAGGTAATAGCCGAATCCCATTGTTGAATGTAGCAATCTATTGCTTGAAGATTTTCAACATGTCTGCTACTATGGCAGGGCAACGATGACGGGTACAGCTGGACTAGTCCGACATGCACCTCGCCTTGAATAGGACAAAAATTGCCAAAGAAGAGTTTTCGCGTGCCACAATAGATGATAGGTAATACCTGATCAAGACACCTCGCGCAAAGGCCCAAGAAGAGAAGAAGCGGGGTGTTGATTTTCCTGCGCATAACAAGGTGAAGGCTGCGATAGAATAACACCTGGCTATGCTTCATCAGAACCACACTGCCAGATGCCTTCCTTGGCAAAATGGCACTGCAAAGAACCAGCAGACATGCTGGCAACACACAGCAATCTGTGCTCCTCCAGCCGACCAATGCAGACAGCCGACTCCAGAACCAACGACCCCTCTGCCCAAAATGCCAGCCGCCCTGCCTGCAAACTATTTCGGATCTCAATATTTCTACATTGTCAATTGCCAGCTGGATATGTGTATTTACATACTTCCCATCCCAGCATTGAATTTTTTACTCTTGATGCTTATGTTCAGGATAGCCAGAACGATACAGATTTTGATCCAGATATGCTGTCTGATGACGGAACATAGACTGGTTAGTACACTATCTGCCATGTGGTAATGCAGCTAACATCCATTTTGAAGACAAGAGCAGCCTGTTGAGCAAACCGGCAAGCGATGACGAGCATTGGTCGAAGGGCATGGGACTTCGGAGATTATCATTATCTACAATTAGGGGACACTCTGAAGTATATTTTTAAGGATTTATTTGTATGTATTATTAAAGAACAATGTAGTAATCAAGGAGAAAGTAAATGAAAACCCTAGAAAGGCTGTCAAAACAATGTGAATGATAGACTATGCCAAATCAAATGATTGCATATTGGAGATACACCCCTGGCTAAATGAGTATCAATGGAGTGTTAACAATTTTAGGTCATGTATGTCTGGTAATTGAACATGGATTTGGTCATGGTTTTACAGAATCGAAGTATTGGCCGCCTGTATTGGTAAAATTTTACCGACATGCTCCCTGCCTGATCTTGACAATGAGCGTCAACACAGTGTCAACGATTATTGGTCAGGTGTCCTGCGTAATTATAATGCCGATAGGTTGCAGACTGTGATAAAGGAATAATTGGCCGCCTTTATAGATAAAACAGATTGCAATACCCATGCTGGCCCATCTTCGAATTGAGAGTCAACGGAGGGTCAACAAATGTTGGTCGTGTATCTTGGGTAATCTGGGGGATGAGAGGGTGCAGACAGTCAGAAACGAAGTATTGGCCGTCTTTACAGGAACAAGAGAAAGTGAAACGCTCCCTGCCCCATCTCGAAAATGAGCGTCAATGGAGTGTCAATGATTGTTGGCAATCCATCATGGTTAATCACAGTGGGATGTGGCCCTCACGGTCTATATACATCATTTTGACTGTTTTTGTGTGCTCAAAGGCTCAAGAATACTTAGTGGTAGCTCTGTAAATGAAATAAGTTGTTACAGTCCTGGAGGATGTGGCGGGAATATCCTGTATACATCTTCCTATAAAGGCTGCCATATCCTTGGTTATGGATGCTTGTTATCAAGAGCCACTCATATTACCGACAATGCAAGACCAAGAGTCTTTGACTCTCCATTGCTGCTCATTTTCGACCTGGGGTAGGAAGCATTTCGTTTTGTCTTCTTGCTCTTCAGGCTGCCAATAATTCTTTCGTGACATTCTGCAACCCATCGGCATTCTAATTACCCAGGATGCATGACCAGAAGTCATTGATGCTGCATTGATGTTCATTGTCAAGATGAGGAAGGGAGAGTTTCGCTTTCCCTTGTGGCTATCAAGGCAGCCAATACTTTGTTTATGACTGTGTTCAACCTGTCGCCCCCCAGATTACCAAAGATACACAACCTACAATGGTGGACGCTCCATAGATGCTCATTTTCAGGATCTGGTAGGATGCGTGACTATGTTCTTTCTGAGCATGAAGGCGGCCAATAGGTCAAAAACACACTGTGAAGTACCAATGTCAATATTTCAGAATCAACAGTCCCATATCTGAATGCGACCATACATGTCAAACCTGATATGCCGAACCGTAGATTGGAACTGATGGGCACAGCCATACGTGGCAAATCACGTTGGTTGATGGGTATGGGTCTGGGCATGGCCTGTCTGGAGTCACAGGGTGGGGATTTGGGTGAGGTCTGGAACCGAACCGACCAGTTTCTGCGGTCTTAACACGGACTGCAAGCAGGTTACCCCTCCCCGTTGCGTTCACTAGGCCCAAGAAATGCCCAGGATCTCACATGAAATGGAGGCCAAACATCATGTAATGTTGTACAGTTAGCCTTGCTATTCCCAATGTAATGACAGTCTAAACACAGATTATGATTTGTTCAAGTCAATTAAGTGTACTAACCTTGACATAAATGACGAAGCTTGCCTACATGTGGTCCATACATTGAAACATCGAACATCTCGCCCATCAATAAAGTCAGCACAAAACACAACTGTCAATGCCCCGAAAAAGAACATCACCCCAAAACCGGCGGGCAAACATGGCAAATGGACAAAGCACTTCACACGACCATGTCATCAAATGAATGATGGCAGAAGCGCCTTTGAATAAGGAAGGGTCCGTGCCCTTGAAGAATGACGCAGCTTGCGATCTAAAAAGAAGATAATGGCGCAGAAACCACATGAAACGCACTTTTAATGCAACAAAGGGAATGAGAAATGGAATCAGCATTATGTCGATGTATTGACCGCTGCGGCGAGACACCGAGTTCACGACCCAGAAACATAGACCAAGCACGAGCAGGAAGATATGGGAACTGCTGAACAGGTGGCATAGACAACCAGGAAGCCCGAAACAACATTTGAGGAGATGTCGAATTCCTTCAGAGATTGTCTGAGCGATCTTGCAAGTTCTGACAATGGGGTGCATGGGGAAGACGATGATGATGATGAAGAAGATACCAAGTGGGGCAATCTGAGCGAAGATGACTAACCCGTGGTGTTAGCAATGGTTCTGGACTGTCGCTTCGGGTCCGGGTCAGCATCAAAAGGTGAACCGGCGCCAAATTGGTGGTCCGGATCATCAACAAACCCGAACCATCCGTTCAGCTATGGTTCAATAGAAATCTGCCTACCAATCTGAATTGGGCGGGTACTCAGCAGGTTGTACAGCAGTTACATCTGTAAATACATATAATGTGCTTGCCTTTGCTGTTTGATAATAGTACTCAATCAAAATCGATTCCTTGACATCCAGGAATCACATTTTGCATGTTTTACAGGTTGCGATATCAATAATTTTTGAATTCATGTTTTTTCTTTAATAATTCGTATTTTTGACCTGGGAGGAGGTCAATAGTGCAATTATAAGCTCAAATATCCATGCGATGCCTTGATTACCCAATATGCATCATCAGAAATTGATGACCCTCAGTTGATGCTAGGTTGACAGTCATTTTCAGAATTGGGCCGTCACCATGTAACTTTCTGTATTGCCTACAATGGCTGCCTATACGTTGGTTACAGATAACAGCAAGCAAATCACCTATCAATTACCTGATTTACAAGATCAAAAATCTTTCAGGCTCCATTGACGCTGATTTCCAGAATGGGGAAGTGAACTTGTCACTTGCTCGTTTGCTGATAAAGGCTGCCAATATGTTGGTTACACATAACAGCAAGCATATCCCTTTCCAATTACCATACTTACATTACCAAAAAGCATTGACACTCTGTTGACGTTCAGTTTAAGGTGGTAGCGACATGAACACTAACCATATTGCAAATAATGGCAGCCAAACTTCGACTATGGGTAAATGCCATAGCAAAACCCTTGGATTATACAAGATGCAACGCCCGAAATCATCGATGTTCTGTTGATGCTCTGTTGACGCTCATTTTGACGTGTAGCGACATCGACTCTAACCATATTTCCCATAACGATGGCCAATACTTCGATTATGGGTAAATGCCATTGCACAGCCCTTGGGTCACACACGATGCAACACCCAAAATTGTTGACACTCTATTGACACTCTGTTGATGCTGTGTTGACGCTCTGTTGACGCTCTGTTGATGCTCTGTTGACGCTCTGTTGACGCTCTGTTGATGCTCTGTTGACGCTCTGTTGACGCTCTGTTGACGCTCTGTTGACGCTCTGTTGACGCTCTGTTGACGCTCTGTTGACGCTCTGTTGACGCTCTGTTGACGCTCTGTTGACGCTCTGTTGACGCTCATTTTCAGGAGCAGTGACATCGACATTAATGCTATTGCCTATACAGGTAGCCAATACTTTGATTATGGATAAATGCCGTAGCACAGCCCTTGGATTATACAAGATGCAACACCCAAATTCGTCGACGCTCTGTTGACGCTCATTTTCAGAATGGGGCTGTGACCATGTCGCTTTCCCTTTTGCCAATGAAGGCTGCCAATACCTTGGTTATGAATGACAGCGAGTAAATCGCTTCCCGATTAACTCACTTAAATGACGAAAAATCGTTTACGCTCCGTTGACTCTCATTTTTAGAATGTGGCTGTCACTGTCTCGCTATCTCTTTTGCCTATGATGGCTGCCAATACATTGATTATGGATAACAGCGAGCAAATCGCTTCCCAGTTAAGTTGCTTAAAAGTCCAATAATCATTGGTGCTCTGTTGATGCTCATTTTCAGAATGGAGCTGTTACTGTGCCGGGTTCTCTTTCGCTTATTGAGGCTGCCAATACATTGGTTGTGCATAACAGCGAGCAAATCGCTTCCCAATTAACTTACTTACAAGACCAAAAATCATTGACACTCTGTTGACTCTGCATGTCAGCATGGGGCTGTAACCGCATCACTGTTTCTTTTGCCTATGAAGCCAGCCAATACGTTTGTTATGAATAACAGCGACGAATTCGCTTCCCAATTAACTTACTTTCAAGTCCAAAAATCGTTGACACTCCATTGACGCTCACCATAAACATGTCCTAACTGTTGTTGTATGGTCAATAATTTTGTACAAATAATCATCTAGTCATTATTGACAGCCAATGTATAATTTGTATGAGTACTCAGTTGTATCCAAAAGCTTTGTGGCGTCTCAATTTCTGATCCACTGATGCACATGATCTCTGAGCGATGAATAACGTAGCGCAGTCACCTTCCAGCGCTTTCAGCTGGCAATTTACTGCATGTAGATCCATACACTAATTTTTCGTTAATATAGCCCAACTTCCTCACTTTGCCCTATGCAGTTCCTTCTCCTCAATTTCCATGACCTACCATAAGCAATTTTCAAAATGTTGACTATGTGCGCCAGGTCTGAACGCAGAGTGATGTAGTTGGATGTATGGATGAATGCAACATGATGGTGGTCATTCATGCAGATTTGCGTTGCGTATTGACCGCTCCTTCTATGACTTGTATGCCATTTCTGACTCAAATTCCATTAGTAAATTTCGTTTCCAATTCAGCTTGCGTGTTCTCACTTATCTGTAAGAGGCAGGACGATATCAGGTTGGTCCATCGTCAATCGACTCAGTCTGGAGTCTAGAGCTTTCGGATGGGCTGTATGACCGTTGCACATGCACAGACGAATTATCTTGTCTCATAATTTGGTCACCGAAATCCAAAAAACGCTGACACATAGCAAAATAGGTACACCAATTACTTTTCGCAGAGATAAGTCGTCAAAAATCACTAATTGTGCAGGTAGTGTACCGATAACAAATGAGCCAATACAATATGTTCATCTCAATCCAATTCCTGTATGGCAATTAGTTAGGGAGGTTACATGCATGGGTAAAAGCTTACGAGATGAACAGGCTTCGATATGTTCATCAGTGACGAATTGAGTACCCCGTTGGGCGTGAGAGCCGATATGCATATGTAAGACTGTGGTTTCCCGCATGCGAATCTCAGATGGCTTGTTTCTGCTTGTTAAGTTGCTTGCAGGATTGCGATTTTCCGCTTTCATTATCGTGTATCTCCATCAGCTCTCCAAATGTTGTCGGTGCAGTAGCAGGTGCGAACTGATCCATTTGTGGCTTAATGACTCCCTTAACCGTCAATCTGGCTGTTCTGTACCTCAAATCTTACTAATGATGTAAGACAAAAAATTGTGCACACTCAACTTCAGGATGTAGCAAGGAGCATGTCTCTGCATGTTTTGATTATAAAGGCAGCCCATAAAACAAACAAAGACAATGATGGACCAAAGTTAATATTGTGCACATGACAGTAGGATATCTGAATGTGACCATACATAGAAGAACCCACAAACTAGAACCGGAGATTGGAACCGACGGGTCTAGCTAAACCCGGCAAAACCCGCAGCTTTATAGGTACAGGTACGGGTTTGGCCCACCAAGATGCTCCAGGTCTGGTTTTTGGACGAGTCTGGAACCGAACCGAACTGTTTTTCCAGTTCCAACCCGGACCGCTGGTGGGTTACCCAGACCCGCTGTTAACACTACCAACCCGGCTGGGTGATGGGTACAATCTCCAAAACGGTACAGCACCACATGTAGAGGCTTCGGAAAATGCACATGATGTTTCACCAGTTAACGCAACCGGGATGGGGACACCCAGCCGACTACCTCTGTGAGAGATGCAAAATGTACAGGATGAGTCAATTGAAGGTGCTCACAGTCGTCCAACCGCAAACAGGAGATGATGCAGCCACATCTGCACTGACGACATTTGGAGAGCTTATGGAGACTCTTGATGGTGTCCTCGGAGAATCGCAATTGCTGCAAGTCACTTCTCAACCAGGAAGTTGACATGTCAAGCCGGATTCCCGGAAACCCCAGTCACACACACGCATTGTGTCTCTCCCATCTGTGGCAGCGCCCAATTTGTCAGCGATTCCGAACTCAAAGCCTTTTGAACCTGTATGTTTTTACCCTTGCATATAGACTCCCTAAATAATTACTATATAGATATCGGATTCAGACGAAGTAAAGGTGAATGCTCCAGCCTAGACAGAATTATTGTTAGCAACTGATCCGGATAACCTGCCAGCATTCCAGGATTAGACCTCAAACACAGGTCGGTTCGGTTCCAGACCTGGCCAACAACCCGACTCCTTGACTCTTGGCGGGCCAATCCCGGACCCGGACCAGTCATCACATGGAGTTTCTGGGTTTAGCTAGACCCATCGGTCACACTCTCTGGTTCTGTGTTTCGGCTGTCATATTCTGTGTCACATTCAGATATGCTACTGTTAATCTTAAAATATTGGCATTGGTACGTCACAGTGTGTGTTTGATATATTTGCCGCCTTAATGCTTAGAATGAAGATAGCCACGCACCTTGCCACATCCTGAAAATGAGCGGCAATGGAGCCTGAACAATTATTGGTCGTGTAGCTTGGGTAATCTGGGGGGTGACATGATCTACCTAGTCATCAACACAGTATTGGCCGCCTTTATAGCCAACAGAGAAAGCGAAACGCTCCCTACCCCATCTTGAAGATGAGGGTCAACGGAGCATCAACGATTTTTGGTCATGCGTCCTGGTTAATCAGCTCGCTGATAGGTTACAGAATGTCATATACGAATTACTGGCTGCCTTTAAACCATAATGAGAAAGTGAACCGTTCGCTACCATATCTTGAAAATGAGCGTCAACGGAGCATCAAAGAATTTTGGTCTTGCATCTTCGGTAATATGAGTGGCGCTTGATCACAAGCATCCATAAACAAGGATATGGCAACCTTAAAGGGCAGATATGTACAGGATATTCCCGCCTCATCTTCCTCGACAGTAACAACATAGTTTGTTTACAGAGCTACCCTTAAGTATTCTGGAGCCTTTGAGCACACAAAAACAGTCCAAACAATGTATACAGACCATAACGTCCACATAGACATGTCATTTACCATGAGGGATGGCCAGCAATCGTGGACGCTCCGTTGACGCTCATCTTCAATATGGGGCAGGGAGCATATCAGTTCCTCTTTGTTCTATAACGGCAGCCACTACTTCATCTATGACTGTCTGCCACCTGTCACCCCACGGATTACCCAACATACATGACCAACAATTGTTGACACTCCTGTGATTCTCATGTTCAAGATGGGTCAGGGAAGGTATCGCAATCTGTTGTACCTTTAAAGGCGGCAGATGATTCTTTAATGACTGTCTACAACCTATCGGCATTCTGATTACCCAGGAAGTATGACAAAAAATCATTGACGCTCTGTTGACACTCATCTTCAAAGGAGGTAGGGTGCGTGTCAGTACAATTTTTACCAATAAAGGAGGCCAATACTTCGATTCTGTATCACCACGACCAAATCAATTTTCAACTAACCGATTTACATCACCTGAAATCGTTGATGCTCCGTTGACGCTCATTTTGCCAAAGGTGTATCCACAATATGCAATCATTTGATTTGGCGTAGTCTATCATTCAGATTGTTTTGGCAGCTTTTCTACCGTTTTCATTCACTTTCTCCTTGATCAATAAATTGTTCTTCAATACTACAGATAAATACATCGTTTAGAATATACTTTACAGTGTCTGGTAATTGAAGATAAAAATAATGTCCAAAATCCCATTCTGTTCGATCAATGCTTGTCATCACTTGCAGAATCACTCACTTGGTGGCACTCATGTTCTAACTGGATAGTACCTGCATTACCACACGGCAGGTAGTGTACTAACCAGCGGATGTCCCTTCATCAGTCAGCATATCTGGATCAAAATCTGTATCATGATGGCTATCCTGGGCATATCCATCAAGAGTGAAAAATTCAGCTCAGGGAGGAGAAGTATGTGAGTATACATACCTAGTGTTAGTAACGGTTCCATTTTCGGACCGCTTCTACTATATGAGGTTGAAGAAAACCCGGAACTGGCTTGTTCGGTTCTGGTTTTTGCCTACCAGTTCCCTTGATTAAGTCCACCAATATTGATCAGAGAATTTCGAGCTTGGTATGTGAATTATGCAGTGTTGCATGGTGCATCTTTTAGTAGTCTCTGATTTTCGATATCTTCAAAACTCAGCAAGTCGCGTTGAAAATCCAGCGATTTTTCGCCCAAAAACCTGGTTTTTGCAACATCGCTTGCCGAGTTTTGAAGATATCAAAAATCGGATACCACAAAATGATGCGCCATGCAATGCTGCATAATTCACTTACCAAGCTGTAAATTCTCTGATCAACATTGGTGGACTCAATTAGGCAGTTCGCATAGAAAATCGTCGATTGTTGATGTGGTAAGGCCGTTGCCACAGAGACCTATCAAACCGGCCGATTCCAAATATGGAATCGTTGCTGGCACTACACACAGCCAGCCAGCGTGTTGTTGAGTAGAGAATGTCAAGCTCCGAAATTGCTACCGGTTGGAGCGGGTGGCATTCCTGACAGGGGTGGAGTCGGCTCTGTAGTCAGCTGTTTGTGTCGGTTGGATGGGGGTGCAACTGTTACTTTGCGTCTCCAGTGTGTCTGCGGATTATGTGTGGATACATTTTTGCAAAGAGGGTATCTGTCTGCGTGGTTTTGACGAAGCATAGGCGAGTGTTAATCCATCGCAGCCTCCACCTGTTTATGTCCAGGAAACACATCACCTCGCTTCTTCCCGTCTCAGAACTCCATGGATGGTCTCTTGTCAAGGTATTGTGTTTCCTGTATTGCGGCGCGTGAAAACCCAGCTTTGGCCATGATGGCTGTATTCAAGGCCAGGGGCATGTCAGACTGTTCCAGCTGTTCCCGACCTCCTTCCTTTGCTATAGTCGCAGACATATTGAAAACATTCAAGAAATTGGTTCCTGCTTCTAACACTAAGATTTGGCTATTACCTCAACCATTTACGCTTCCATAGCCTCCTCTAATGTGATTACAGCCTGTTTCGGCCACTCACTGTGATGTGTATCAGGAAATTCGTCCGCGGCAATGCCCGAGCTGACGGCACGATCATGTTCGACTGTGTAGACCATGCGAACAAATGCTTCGATCGACCATGGTTAGTTCCCGTAACGGGCATCGATAAATTGGTCACATAGCTCTCTATGTACACCTGCTATATGTCATACGGTTAATTGGCGGTTATATTCCTCGTTACCATTATACTTACATCCAACTTCATGCTGCTTTGTGTTCTTGCTTCTTGCGGTCTTATGGACGATTTTGAACAGTGCATCCTGGGTCATATATTTGGTGACTGCATTGGCAGCATCACAGTGGACTAACTGTTCACTGTGTTCTTGCTGTGGGCCGATGAGTATGGTATTCAATGCAGCGCCTGGCAATTGGCCTGAGTCAAATCCGCTCTGACATCGCTGAAGGGATTCTGTATGCATCATTTGCTCATGAGGAATAGGAGAGGACAATGATCACGGAAACAAGTGGGAGGTCCTGAGGACTATATCGTCAGTGCCATGTCACAATGGAATAAGTAGTGACCAACAGGTTGGTTATACTCAGGATGAATCCTGCTGAATATGGATGCAAGTTGCAGGGGTTTCCCACCCACCTGTGATTTGCAATACTTCGGTGCAATGTTGTGTGTTTGTTAACAGAGATAAATTGCGGTGTATGACAGGGCAACGCGTATGATTGTCAGATATAAATCGGAAATTGTTCCAGGGATAGGATGTCCGCTGATGTTTGTCTCACATCATCCCCAGAATATTACATGAAACCGACGCTAACAATCAAGTCATGTTGTACGGTTAGCCTAACTATTCCCAATTTATTGGCAGTCAAAGGCAGAGTTTGCTTTGTTCAAGATGAACAAAGTACCAACCTTGACACAAAAGACGCAGCTTGCCTCCAGATTGTCCATATCTTGCAACAACTAACATCTTGCCCAACAACTAAGTCAACTCAAACTACAATAGTAAATGCTCCAAAGATACACTTTTCGCCACAACCAGCAGGCAAATACGGCAAATCGACTTCGCGGTCCATACAATGAGATCATCAAATGACCAATGGCAAGAGCGGCTTGGAAGCAGAAAGAGTCCGAGCCCTTGGGGCATTGCACAGCGTGTGATCCAAAAAGAAGCTAGCGGCTGGGATATAACAAGGAACGCACAGTGTAATCACCGAAGAGAAAGAAGAATGGTTTGAGGATCATGTTGAGAGAGAAACCGCTGCGGCAAGACAACGAGTTGAAGATCCAGAGGCAGCAGTTCAGCAGGAGCAGCAAGGAACGATGTAAGTTGAAGAGGGGGTATTGATGGACGGAGACGCCACAACGATGTTTCAGAAGTTGTTGGTTCCTATCACAGACAGTCTGAGTGATCATGCAAGTTCAGACAATGGGGAGAAATGGGAAGATGACAATGACAAAGAGACAGAGCAAGGCAAGCTCAGCAAAGATGACAAACCCGGCTGGGTGATGGGCACAATCTCAAAAATGGTACAGCAGCGCATGGAGAGGTTTCGGCAGAAGCAGATGAAGCTTCACACATTGACACAACCTGGATTGGAGGACCCAGCCGACTACTTCCGTGACAGAGATAGGAAGTAAGGCACATCCTATATCTGAGAACTGGCAGTCACTCAACTGCAAAGGGATGATGGTGCAACTGTACCTCCACCTACAAAATTTGGAGAGCCTACGGAGTGTCTTGACATTGTCCCTGTAATATCACTAATGCCGCAAGGGACTTCTTGACCAGGAGGTAGTCATATTCGGCTAGGTTCTGGAAAGCCGCAGTTGAAGATGAGTATATCCGGTTGTGCTTCCGCTGCGGAGCCTGATTCCTCACTCATTTAGAAATCGAAGGCCGTTGAACACTCAAGCTTTTACCCCTGCTTATAGCCCCCCCAGCTACTCACGATTCAGGAATCGTATTCGGACAAAGACCTGGTGATGGTCCCCATGTCATTGTGGAAATAGAGGAGCATATTGGGATTTTTAATGTCATATCTTCGCGAAAAGCCATCTGTGTACCAATTTTGCTACCTGTCATCGTTGTCTCAATTTCGGGGACCAAATCGTGAGACACAATAATTTGTCTGTGAATGTGCAAGGGTCAAACGCAACATGTGAGAGTTCTAGAATCTAAATCAGGCTCTACGATGGCCAAAACGTTCGATTTCTGTTTGGCAATTAATGCCCAGTGAGAATGCACAAGCTGTATTAGTGAAGAAATACACTAACAATAATTCAGTGAGTGATATCAAATGAGTCGTAGCAAGAGCGGTCAGTGTCAAATACCAATCTGTCTGAATGATGACCGTCATGCTACATTCATCCATGCATCCAACTGCATAACTCAGTGCACAGACATGTTGCACATCGTTGAGATATTTAAAATTGCTTATGGTACGTCATGGAAATTGAGGAGAAGGAGCTGGATGCGGAAAGGTGATGAAGTCGAACTAGATCTACCAAAAACTAGTGAAATGATCTACATGCCATAAACTGCCGGCCGACAGCGCAGGAATGTGATAGGGCCATGACATATCTCACTCAGATAAAGTGGATAATGGTTAATTAGAAATTGAGAGACTTCACAGCTCTTGGATGCAAATGATAATACTTAGAAACGCAATATTGAATGGCCAAGATGAGTACACAATTTGTTGGATACAAATATGGATTATAAGGAGGCTGTTTCGATGTGATTGATGTGAGTGTCAACAGAGAATCAACGATGTTCAGTCTCGCACATTCGACATTCAAAGGGCTGCATTGTAACATCCCTGCCAGGTCACTGTATTCATTGGCGTTATAGTGGAAAACGCAAATGGAATAGACATTGACCCTTCCGAACAATGAGCCTCAACGGTGGGTCAAAGAATGTTGGCCGTGCATCATGGAAACTCCGAGAGCTATGTGGCGACATGAACACATATTCGAGCTATCGGCCGCCTCTCTAGGCAACAATTGTGACGACAACATAGCTGCTCTGTCCTGAAACTGAGCATCGACAGAGCATCAAAAACTTTCGCCTTACATCGTGGAAAATCCGACAGCTGTGTGGCGACATTAACTTATAATCGAACTATTGGCCGCCATTCTAGGCAAAATTGGTTGCGACAACATCACTGATTTGTTCTAAAAATGAGCGTCAACGGAGGCTCAACGATTTCGGTATCGCATGGTGGATACTTGATGGGCTGTGCAACCACATTGATCCGCAATTGAACTATCAGCTGCCTTGCTAGTTACAGATGCCTCCAACGACATTTTAATTATGCCCTAAAAATAAGTGTCAAGGCAGCATTAACAAGTTTAGGCCTTGCATCTTGCAATATCCAAGGGCTGTGCGTGGACATTGACCCATACTCTAAATATCGGCTGCATTTGTAGGCAAACATGGTTGCGACATCGTAGCTGATAAGTCCTGCAAATGAGTGTCAACAGAGCATCAACGATTTTAGACCTTGCATCTTGCATTATCGAGGTGCTGTGCGACCACATTGAAACATGATTGTACTAGTGGCCTCCTTTCTACATAAAAGTGCATGCGACAACATTGTGACAATGTTCTGAAATGAGCCTCAATGGAGCATCAACAGAGCGTCAACAAATTTTCGTCATCCACTATAGGTAATCCATGGGTTATGGAACGGACTTAACCCACAATCGACCTATCCTCAACCGTGATCGCCAACAGTGCTGGTGACGATATTGCGCCCGCCTCCGCTAATTGAGCACCCTCGGAGTGTGAACAATTTCGATGGAGGCTCAGTACACCACATAGCAATGAACTGCATTGCGTTGTTAGTAAATTGAGTTTTATGCGGTCAGTCTTTTCAATATGTCCTTGTATACAACTTCACAAATATACATGCAATGTTTCACAAATCTGATTGTTTTGCTTCCAGCTCTAGAGTCAATATTTGAGAACCCACAATCTGCTCTACAATGAGGTAACCTTTGGCAGTCTCTCTAGTCAGAGTAGAAATTTTTCTAATTTCTACCGCCATGCCGGATTCAGAATCTTTAAATACCTCATTACTAGAGGTTATGATATCTTCATAAAGTGAACTTGTCTTTATTCGGGATTTGAGCGACGTTACTGTACAAATCATCTTTGATGCTTGGTGGGCTTCAATCAATGTAGGCTCGAAGCAACCTATTGCCTGAAATAATTCTAGAGATGCATCTTCATGGTAATTTCATTTGCATTGAGGAATTGAGGAGACCGGCCAACCTGGAATCATATCCATCTTTTGTCGTCACGTTCTTTGCCATCCATCAGAAGATGGAACCAGCTTAGTGTTAGCAACGGTTCCTGACCGTCACTTCGGGTTCAGGTCCAGGTCCAAACTGAGCCGTTGCCAAACAGGCAGTCCGGGTAGTGTCAGCACCGGGTGTGGGTAGCCCGCCCGTGGTCCGGGTGTTGACCAGCAGTTCGGTTCGGTTCGGACCCAAACCTGGCCAAAAACTCGAAGAGCACATGTCTTGGCAGGTTGTTACCAGGTCCGGAAATCGAACTGTGGGTATTTGGCCGGGTTGGAACTGGACTGGGATTTCAACTTTCTGGTTCCCGCAGCTTTGGCTCGAATTGAGTATTGCAGTTCAGATTGGATCGTGACATGATCAATACGTAGATTGTGCAGTGTTAGGTGCTCGTTCACTTCCCGCTTGGAGCTTTGTGGTCTGACTGATTTTGGTTCAGTGGCTGTGAAATTAGGGCCAATCTCGAGCGAAATTGGCGGGTTTTCGATAGCGACCCAGGAAATATTGCTCGTATCGCATATCTGAAAACGGGAGGTGAAAGAGCGCCTAAAACTGCACAATCTAATTATTGATCATTTCACGATACGATCAGAACTCAAATACTTAATTGGAGAGAAAAATCTGAGCTTGCAATGGCCGGGTGTTGAGGTGAAACCCGGCCCAAATGCAACGGTCCGGGGTTTTCATGTGGTAAAACTGTTGCAATGGTTCCGTTCCGGTTCCAACCCTAACCCGGAACCGTTCTAGCGGGTTCGAACCATTGCTAACACTAAGTCCGGGTGGTCAATAATACCGAACCGTCCACTCGGGTACAGTGCAATGGTAATCTCCGAACCCATCGGAATTGGGCGGGTAGTCCGCAGGTCACTTAGCGGTTCCATCGATAGATTCATTTAAGGCTCTTGTATTTGCAGTTGGTTAATAGTATCTTATCAAAATCGCGTTTTCAGCAATCAATAGTGTGCTTTTCCATGTTGAGCTGTTTGCAAGATCGATTAATTTGGTATTGGTGTTTCACCTTTGATATATGGTATTTTTGCCTATCAAGGCAGTCAAAAATACAGTTATGCGCGCCAAGATCCGCGCGATGCCTTCATTACAAAATATGCAAGACCTATACCTGTTGACGCTCTGTTGATGCTCATGGTCAGGATGCTGTAGGCAGCATGTCACTGTCATTTTTGCCAGTAAAGGCTGCCTATATCGGATAAATGGATGTCTGCAACTCATAGGAACATAGATTACCCAAGATGCAAAGCTAAAAATCATTGCCGCTCCGTTGACACTCATGCTAAGAATGTGGCCGTAACTGTGTGGGAATCTCATGCGGCTATATTCGCTGCCAATACGTCCGTGATGAATAACAACCACGAAGTCATTTCTGAATTACCATACTTACATGAATACAAATCGTTGACGCTCCGTGTATGCTCAGGGTAATGTATTGTCCATTGAACATCGTCTGCCATCAATATTTGTGTTCAGCATGATTTGACCATATTGATTGTCTTTCTGTCCGATTGAGACTCCGCCCTGTGGCAAAGCCGAACAGCATAATATTCTTCCACTGTTCACACTCACATAACTAAAAATGATGTATCACGCCAAAAGATTCATTGAGCCTGCTATACATCTGTTAATCAACCAATATTCACAAGCTACTTCTCACCATTCACCCATAATATATCTCTAACTGAAACTCTCGGTCAAGCCTCGTGAAGAAGCTGGTGAACCATTGACGCATTCTGTCCAACTTTTTCTTCACTCCTTTATTTCTCCTCGTTTCTATTGCATTGACCGTCACCACCACCATTGGAGACTGTGAATTCGACTTCCGCGTTGGCCGAAGCAATCCGGGATTGTTTGGCAGGGTACTAACATCCTGCTGCTCTGGGTATTCCGGATCCTCAATGCCATTGTTCTGCTCTTCATCAGATTGATTGTCTGCCGCGCAATCAGTTTCGCTGTCATTTGGATTATTTAAGTCGCCAGTACAGTTTAGCCAATGTTCGGTGTCCGACATGCTTTCAGGTGCGCTTTCCTCACCACATTCGACAGGATGACAGTTGATTCTCCGGATTCGGCAGACAATAACCATTTGAGTTCGTCCTCCAACGACCACCATTGCAGACAAAGCTGGTGGCAAAGGTGATCTTTCTGACAATTTGAATGCAGCCGCACCATCATGATGAAATGGTGACCAGGGGGCTTTGACGATCTCTTCCATGTCCGAAATTTATCCAAGGGCTGTCATCTGTTTGTCTTGAGCGCGAGATTCCTTCTGTGTAGCACGTAGGTTCTGGTTGCCCTGCCACATCTCCAAATAGTTGTGGACGTTGGCCATTCTGTGCAATTTCCTTTCCTACACCTCTTTTTTCATCTCCGAGTCACTTTCTGTGTTCGCCGTATCTGATACTGGGTTATCGGCTTCCAAAATCACGTTATTGGCATGAGCAACCTGCCTTACAATGACTTTTTCCCAAATGGTCTCGCCTGTGGTTTATGACTGCCTCCAACCAATAACATCTCGCTCAAGGGGAATACTGGCCTCCACTCCGACACCATGTGGTATGATGGAGAATATGTCACATGCCACATTTCCGAGATCAGCGTACTTTGAGTGCATTTCCTCTTCTCGGAGGCACCAGTCAGTTGTGTCCGGTAACCAAAATGTACTATTAATCTCCATTGGGTCACAGTGGTAATCATTGAGATTTCGATTAATTTGCCCCCTGTACTTTGGTGCTTCAGGCAGTAAATTCAAATGGAGCCTGGCGGTGGTCAGGAACTGTGCTGCGTGATCACTTCGTCCGGGTGTCGTCTCGGCCACATTGTTAGGGGCCAAGTATACTTCATCATCGTTGGACAAATTGTATGGATCAAAGGATGATTGGGAGGATCCAGAAGCCGTTGCAGAGGGGACAAGTTTGCTGCTCGGTGAGGTTTGGTGTTTATTGACCGGCACACATCAATGTCAGGCACAGTGTTCAATCTCCATGTGCTTCAGAAAAGCCCCATGGTATTGGGTAGTATAGGCTGTCTCGTCATCAGGATTGATATCCATACCCTTGTCCCACTTTTCAAACAATGGCAACTTCCAGGGAGGATCAAGGATATATGCAGAAATGTGAGGCATGCCCGTTGTTGGAGTCACTTCAGCGTAGTATTTGAACAACTTCTGTTCAGCTAACTTCACAGCGTAGGACAATTCCTCCTTCCAAAGAGTCTTCTTCTTAACCGAAGCTTGCAATACGCCATCCATATGATCGAACATGTCATTGTACACTGTGATAACGTGATGTAATGTAAGTGAATGCCTCTTCGACATCCACAGGGTCCAATATCCAAATGGGCTCAATACTCCCATCATGTACTTCACAATGGTCCATTCATCTTGAGTTGTGAAAACTGGCCGGTACTCACTGTATTTCGGATTTTGAAGCCACTCACGTGTGAATTCCCGCAATCAGTAGGCGCGCTCGAGCAACATCACTGTTGAGTTCCAACATGTCATCACATTCATTATCGGCAGTAGTGCAATGCGGAGTTTCCCTTTTTGACTGCAAATGACCACGCTTCGGCCACCCGGTGTCAGTGTAATCAATACGCAAGCACTCTCTGCTATATGAAGGTCAGTTTCAGGACTTCCAAAATATCATGAAATATGTACTTTCTCAATTATCTTTGCTAAACCTGGTCTCATGGCGGACACCTTGTTGATTCTAACATTACCCCGTTTTCGAATCCTATGACTCTTGTCAATGTCTATGCTTTCATTCTCCCCAAATTGCTGATTGCGCTCATGGGCTTCACAAGACTAGGTGCGGCCTTTTACACCAAGACTACTCATGAATACACCTAAAGCCAGCTGTATGACGTGTGCCACTCATGGTATAAGGTTCCTCAATGCAGGCCACTCGATTCTAGAGGCCTCCAGTAATGATTTGAGCTCGGGTGGTATCAAGTGATGTGAGGAATCAGGATCTGTCGCAACACCAAGCAAACAGGTGTCGGTAATCTCAATAGAATTAAACACATCCTTCAACTGTATGGCTAGCCTTGCTCCAGTTTGTTGGCCCTTGACCTATCATGCTTAATTAGCTTTTGAAAGCGGAAAACAATTGGCGATCAACCTCATTGACAGCAAGTTGAACTTCATGCAATGCCCACTTTAGATCCATATGGTAACCAATCACCTACGTTATGGCGAGTTTGTTCTTTGATGTCCATCCATCCAAAGCTAAACTGACTGTATTTCTTGGTGGCAACTGCTTTGTAATTGCATCCATGTTCAGTGTAAATTCCCTCCGGCAGATGTTGCTAAGGGTCGTAACGGACGGTGGCACTAGCTCATTTCGTAATGCCTTTCATGACCGTCGTAGCTCGAGATATGATATAGCGTTGCATGGAATATGAGCCAAAACAAATCCCAACATGAGGTAGTGATTCCACGTGTGTTGGTGAAATTCGGAAGTTCCAAAGTCCTCAGGTGCCAGTTTGGAATGTTTTGTCTGTCATTTCGGTCAATATGGAATAACCTGGATGTCAAATATGATTTGACTCTGCGAACTTACTATTGTGTTTCCTCGACTACCTTGCGTCATCCAGATGGCCAAAGCTGTTTCATTGACCTTCGAACGAGTCAATTCAGTAACCTCTGACTCTGTTAATTGATATAACTTTGCGATGTGAGCCTTTGCCAGCCCGTGTTTCCCCATTGAGGTGGTCCCATACTCTGATGGATGGCAATGAACTTGATGACAAACGATACATATGATGGCAGGGCTACCGGTCTCCTCAATTCCACAGTGTCAATAGAGTCGCCACGAATGAGCATGTCTTGAATGATTCCAAACAATACACCGCATCGAGCCAATATTCATTGAAGCCCACCAGGCATCGAAGATGATTTGTAAAGTATGGACGCTCAAAGCATGAATATAGACACGTTCGTTTTTGGAAGCAATCGTAACCTTGAGCAACAAGGTGTTCAAAGATTGTCAATCCGACAGGGCGGTGAGGATTTGAAAGCTGGGTAATCCGACTCGAAAGACTGCCGAAAGTAGCATTACAGTTTAGCAGACTGAGGGTTCTTAAATATTGACTCTACTGCTACAGGTAAAAAAATCAGATCTGTAAGGCATTGCATGCATAGTTGTGAAGTTGTATCCCAGGACAGATTGCAAAGACTGACCGTGTGAAACTGGATTTAGGAACAGCACTATGCAGTTCATTGCTGTGTAGCAATCTGAGCCTCCACAAAAATTGTTGATGCTCCGTTGGCGCTTAATTGTAGGCGGCGGATGCGATATTGTCACTAGCATTTTTGCCTATACAGACTGCCGATAGGTTCATTGTGGGTTATCCGTGTTCTATTGCCCTGAGATCATGCAAGATGCATGATCAACAATCGTTGACGCTCTGTTGACTCTCTGTGGATGCTCTGTTGACTCTCTGTTGACGCTCATTATGGGACATGGTTAGGATCTTATCGCAAGCATTTTTGGCAAGAAAGGCGGCCGATATTTCGATCATGGCTTAATGTTGCCGCATAGCCCTTGCATTATGCAGGATGCAAAGCCAGTAGTTGTTGCCGCTCTGTTGTCGGTCATTTGAGGACATAGTAGCGATGGTGTCCCAACAATTTTCGCCCAGAAAGACGGCCGATTGTTCGACCACGGCTTAATGTTGCCGCACAGCCTTTGCATTTGCCAAGATGCATGGCCAATAATTGTTGACGCTCCGTTGACACTCATTATTGGGACATTGTAGCGATGTTGACGTAATGATTTTCGCCTAGAAAGACGGCCGATAGTATGATAATGGTTTAATGTAGCTTTTCAGCCAGTGGATTATCCAAGATCCATGGCCGAAAGTTGTTGACGCTCCGTGGATGCTCATTTTTAGGACATAGTAGCGATGTCGTCACAACAATTTTAGCCTAGAAAAGCGGCTGATAATTTCATCATGCATTTACATTACTGCACAGCCCTTGCATGTTCTATGATGCAAGGCCAAAAGTTGTAGACGATCCATTGCCGCTCATGTTTACGACATAGTAGCTATGCTGCCGTAACCATGGTTGCGTAGAAAACAGGCCGATAGTTTGTTTATGAATCGATGTCACTGCATGGCTCTCTGTATTTTCCATGATTCAAAGCCAAAAATCGTTGGCACTCTGGTGAGGCTCAATTTTAGGATGTGGCAATGAGCGTGTCATTTGCCTTTTTTGCTTCAACACGGACCAATGCATTCACTTGCAAAGAATGTCGGAATACAGCCCGTCAATTGCGGAATGCGTACAACTAAATATCGTTGACACTGAGTTTACGCTCAAATTAATCTCATCGAAACAGCCTGTGTACACACAATGATTAGATGCAACAATTCATATACACATTCTCGACCTGCAATATTGCGTTTGTATGTATTATCATTTGCATCTAGGAGCTTTGTTACATCGCAAATTCTGATCAACTGCTATCCACACGATTTGAGTGAGAGATGACATGGCGGGATCACATTACCGCGCTTTTGGCCGGCAATTTGCGGCATATAGATTATCTCAACAGTTTTTGGTATATATAGCGCAACTTCTTCGCTTTTCTATATCTAGCTCCTTCTCCTCGATTTCCATGACGTACCATAAGCAATTTCAAATATCCCAACCATGTGCATGAGGTCTGTGCGGAGAGCGATGCGGTTGGATACATTGGTGAATGTGGCATGATGGTCGTCGTTTGGACAGATTCGTCATGATCACTGACTGCTCTTTCTACGACATGTACGACATCACTCACTTACACTTTGTTAGTATATTTCGTCATGAATATAGCTTTTGCCTTGTCACTTAGCAGTCACTTGCAGACAGAAATCGAATGTTTCAGCCAATTTTGCGGGTGATTTGGATTCTAGAACTTACACATGGTGCGTTCGACCCTCGCACATGCACAGACGAATTATCAATTCCCACAATTTGGTTACTGAAATCAAGAAAAAGCTGACTTTTAGCAAAATTGGTATACAAATTGCTTTTCACCAAGATATGATGTCAGAAGTTGCACTTTGCCTATCTGTTCCTCTGCTGAGGAAGGAGCCGTCACCATGTCTTGGTCCGAACCCGAAATCTATATGGTGATTAGCTGGAGGCTTTATGCAGGGGTGAAAGCTTACAGGTTCAACAGAATTAGCCATAAGCAGAGGTGACGTATCACGCTCCCCAGCGGGCTAAAGACCGCATATACTCGTGTTCAACTGCGGCTTTACCGAACCTAATCTACTATGACTACTGTCTGGTCCAGAAGACCCTTGCGGCATTTGCGAGATTCCGGGGACAATCTCAAGAGACACCATAACCTCTGCAAATGGTCTCAGCGAAGGTGCCACAGTGTCATCATCCGTTTGTGGTTGAATGACAGCCCGAACCCTCAATTCAGATGTTCCGCACTTGTCATCTCTTTCACGGAAGTAGTCGGCTGCATCCTCCCATCCCGGTTGTGTCATTTCGTCAAGCTTCATCTACATCCCCTGAAACCCCTCCATGCGCTGCTGCACCGTTTTGGTGATCGTGCCCATCACCCAGCTGGGTTCGTCATCTTCGCTCAGCTTGCCCTGCACTTTCTCTGCATCAGCATCATCTTCCCCATCCTCCCCATCGTCGAAACTTGCAGGATCACTCAGACTGTCTAGGATATCAACCATCATCTCCTCAAAAGTCTTGTCGGGCTCTCTGGTCGTCAATCCTGTGGTTTCAGCATGCTTCATTTCATTCTGCTCTTGCTGAACCGCTGCCTCTGCGTCTTCTACTCCCTTTCTTGCCCCTGCGGTTTCTCTCTCAACATAATCCTCAAACTATTTCTCTGTCTCTTCATTGATTAAGAGATGCGTTTCTCGTCGTTTCTCCAACGCAAGCTTCGTTTTGCATCTCATGCTGCCCAATGCAATACCCCAAGGGCTCGGACTCTTTCTGCCTCCAATCCGCTCTTGCCTTCTTTCGCTTGATGACGTTGTTAGGTAGACCACATTGTCAATTTGCTGTATCTGCCCGCCAGATGTGGCGAAAAGTATTGTGTGGGAGCTTCGACCATTGTAGTTTGCTTTGACTTCGTTGTTGGGTGAGATGTTGGATGTTGCAACATATGGACAATATGAAGGCAAGCTGCGTCTTGTATGTCAAGGTTAGTACATTTACTCATCTAGAACAAAGCAAAACCTCCCTTTTGACTGTCAATGAATCGGGAATGGTTAGGCCAACCAGACAACATGACTTGATTGTTGGCGTCAGTTTCATGTATTATCCCAGGGATTCTTTGAGACAAACATCAGCAGATGTCCTGTCCCTGGATCATTGCCCTATTGATAGCTGACAATCATGCGATTTCGGCTGGCGTACACCACAATTTGTCCCTGATAACAAACAAACAACAACGGACTGACATATTGCACATCTCGGTGCTGTGGGAAACCCCCGCAACTTGCAGCCATACTGGGCAGAATTCATCTTGAGTATAACAAACTTGTTGGCAGCTGATTATGCCATCCTGACATGAAGCTGACTATAGAATCCTCAGGACTTACCACTTCTGTTTGTTATCATCTTCCTCTCCTATTCCACACCGGCAAATCATTCATACGCCACCACCTCAGCCAGATCCGAGCGGATCCAAATCGAGCCGATTGGCAGGTGCTATGTCAATTAAGTCACTTATCGGCACGCAGCAAAAACGCAGACACCAGTTAGTCTACTGCAACGCTGCGAATGCAGCCACCAAAGATATTACCCAGGATGCGCATTTAACAATCGTCTCTAAGACTGGTAGCAGCACGAATATGAAGCAGTGTGCAGTTGGATGTGAGTATATCCATACCGTGGTCAACAGCCGTCAATTAGGAGTATACGCTCCAGTGGGTGTACACCGAGCGCTACGTGATCAATTTATTGCTGCCCATAACAGGAAGCCTCCATGGTCGTCCAAGTCATTTGTCCGCACAGCACCAGAAATCAAACATCATGATGTTGTCAGCTATGTGGTTTTCGCGGAAAAATTCCCCAATAAGCATCCCCGAGAGTGGCCGAAACAGGCTTCAATCACCTTAGAGGAGGATACAGAAGCGTATATGGTTGAGGTAATAGCCGCATCTCACTGTTTGAAGCAGCAACAAATTCCTTTTAGGTATTCAACATGTCAACTATAAGGGTAAGGCAAGGAGATCATGTATAGCTGGAACAGTCCGACATGCGCCTGCCCTTGAACATAGCCAAAATGGCCAAAGAAGGGTTTTCGCGCGGTGCAATGGAGGAAACACATCATCTGATCAAGAAACCTTGCGCCAAGGTCCGAGAAGAGATGAAGCATGGTGATGAATTTTTTGGGCATACATAGGTGAAGGCTGTGATAGGAAAATACCCGGCTATGCTTCGTCAAAACCACATGCCTGGATGCCTTCCTTACCTAAATGCCAACGCAAACAATCTGCAGACACGCTGGAGAGACACAGGAACAGGTGCACCTCCGCCCAACCGACGCAGACAGCATCTCCAGATCCGACTTCCGAGCTGAATCCAGAGCTGACGCCACCTCTTCCAGGAACACCACCCGCCTCAACCTGTAACACTTCCGGAGCTCAAGGTCTCGAAATCATCCATATGCCAAGCGGATATGCGTATTCACATACATCCCTTCCCTGTGCTGAATCTGTTACCCTAGATACACCTGCCCAGGATAGCAAACATGATACAGATCTTGATTGAGATATGCTGCCTGTTGAAGGAACATCCACTGGTTAGTACACTATCTGCTGTGGGGTAATGCAGTTAACATTTATGTTGAAGACCAGAGCAGCCTATTGAGCGAACCTGGCAGTGATGACTAGCATTGATCGAATGGCACAGCATCTCGGAGATTATTATTATGCTGAATTCGTGGATAATGTATAGTTTATTTTAAATGATATATTTATATGTATTATTAAAGTACAATGTAGTGATCAAGAGGAAAGTGAATGAAAACGCTAGAATGGCTGCCACATCAATGTGAATGATGGACTACGCCAAATCAAATGATTACCTATTGTGGAGACACCCATGGCAAAATGAGTGTCAACCGAGAGGCAACAATTCTGGGTCATGTGTCTTGGGTAATTTTGTGGGCGATATGTTTCAAATAGTCATAAACGAAGTATTCGCTACCTGTATAGGCAAAAGAGAAAGTGAAATGCTCCCTGCCCCATCATGATGATGAGCGTCAACGGAGTGTCAAGGATTCTTGGTCATGAATCTTGGGTAATATGGGGGGCGATAGGTTGCAAATTGTCATAAATGAAGGATTGACTGCCTTTATAGGCAAAACAGAGAGTACAACGCTCCCTGCCCAATCATGAAAATGAGCGTCACCCAAGCGTCAACAATTCCTGGTCATGTATGTTGGGTAATCTGCGGGTCGATAGGTTACACATAGTCATAAACAATGTATTCGCTGCCTTTATCGGCAATGCAGAAAGTAAAACGCTCCCTGACCCATCATGAAAATGAGCGTCCACGGAATTTCAACAATTGTTGGCTTTCCATAATGGTTAATTACAGCGCGATGTGGCTGTCATTGCCTATACACGTGGTTTTGACAGTTTTGGTGCACTAAAAGGCTCACGAATACTTACTGGTAGCTCAGTAAATGAAATGGGTTGATATTGTCCCGGAGGATGTGGTGGGAATATTCCGTACATATCTGCACATACACACTGCCTTGTCGTTGTTTATGGATGCTTGTGATCAAGCACCACTCATAGTACTGAAGATACAAGGCCCAACAATGTTGATGCTCCGTTGACGCTCATTTTCAAGATGGGGTAGGGAGCGTTATGGTTGCTTCTTTGGCAATAAAGGCAGCCAATACTTCATTTATGACATTTATTTGACCTGTCGCACCTCCAGATCACCCATGATACATGACCAACACTTATTGACTCTCCGTTGATGCTCATTTTCAGGACATGGTAGGGTACGTGTGTCCATTTGTTTTGATCATTAAGGCGGCCAATACATTGGAAACGATCTCTGCCGTACCATGGTCAAAAATATCACTATCAACAGTGGCATATCTGAATGGGACTATAAATGTGAAACCCGAAATGCGGAACCGGAGATTTGAACTGATGGGTCTAGCCAAACCCGACGAACCCTGCGGGTTGATGGGTACAGGTCCAGGTTTAACCCGGCAAGAGGCGGTGGGTCGGGTTTTCGGACGAGTCAGGCATTGAACTGTACCATTTTTGCTGTCCAAACCCGGACTGCCGGCGGGTTATTCGGACCCGTTGCTAACACTAAACCAGCTCAATGGGGAAACACTTGCTGGCAAAAGCTCACATCACTAATTTATACGAAATGACATAGTTGGCAGTTACTGACTTGACTACTTCGACTGTCGATGATACAGCTGTGGCCATCCTGAAGAGGCAAGGAGGTCGAGGAATTACAGTAGTAAGTTTGGAGAGGAAAATGTTATTTGACTGCTAAGATAATCAATATAGACAGAAATGACAGACAAAATGCTCCAAACTGGCAGCTACAAACTGTGAAAGTTCCGAATTGCACCATAGCACGAGGAATCGCTACCTCATGTTAGGATTTGTTTTGGCTAACGTTCCATGGAACGCTATAGCAAATCCCGAGCTACGATAGTTATTTGAAGCATTGCGAAGTGTTCTAGTACTGCCCTCTGCCACGACCCTCAGCAATATTTGCCGGAGGGAATACACACTGACCATGGATGCAATTATGATGCAATTGGAGTCACAAGATAAAGTCAGTTTAGCATTGGACCGATGGACATCAAAAGAAAACAAAAGTCAGAATGTCGGTCATTGCTTACTATATGGATCCAAATTGGGCATTGCGTGAAGAACAACTCACAATTGATGAGTTTGATCGCCTATTCTTTTCTGTTTTCAAAAGCTAATCGATGATGATAGGTCAAGGGCGAACGTACTGGCGCAAGGCTTGCCGTACATTTGAAGGACGTGATTAATTGTTTTGAGCTTACTGATGGCCGATTGCTAGGAATTCAGACTGATATCGCTTCCAGGAATTACCTGATGACTCGCGCGCTGCAATCAACACTTGTGCTCTCCGGCATCATGTGGCCTGCATTGAAGGCAATGCTTGAATCAACACGGTGTTGGCCATGAGACCAGGTATAGCAAAGATAATTGAGCCAATATATATTTCATGATATTTTGAATGTCATGAAACTGACCTTCCAATAGCGGAGAATGATTGCTGTATTGATTACGCTGATACCTGGTGGTTGAAACGAGTTCATTCACGGTCAAAATGCCTAAGTGCGCATCGTGGTACTACCTATTATGGATGTGACGATAGGTTGAAACTCGACACTGGAGTTGCTTGAGCCAGCCTACCAATTACGAGAATTCACCAGCGAGTCGCTCCAACATCCAAAATATAGTGATTACCAGCCGCTCTTCACAACACAGGATGAATGCACTATTGTCAAGTAGGTGATGGAAGTTGTAAGGCGATTCTGATATTTGACCCTGTGGATGTCAAAGAGGCATGCGGTCACATTGGATCACAGTATCAGAAGTTTCAATGACATGTTCGATCATATGGATGGCATCATGCGAGCTATGCCTGAGAACAAGACTCCAGGGAATGAAGACTTGTTCTTTGCCAGGAAGTAAGCACGACAGAATCTGTCCATATGTTATGCTGAAGTCACTCTAACGACGGGTATGCATCTCATTTCTGCACATATCCTCGATCTTTTCCGGAAGGTGTGATCCTTTATGAAGTGGGACAAGGGAATGGATATCAATCCTGAGGACGAGATATGCTATACTACACAATACCTGGAAACCTTTCTGAAGTATGTGGAGAATGAAGACTGTGCCAAACATTGACGTCTGCCGTTGAACAATCCTGAATGTGTAACAATCAACAATCCCGACCCCTGCACAAAGGCTTCAAGACCCGGTGAATCATCCCTTGATCCATATGACTCGTCCAGCAATGGGAAAGAATACTGGAAACCTGACAATGTGGCTAAAACGCCACCCAGACGAAGTGATCGTGCAGCATGCTTATTGACCACCACCAGGCTCTATTCGAATTGACCGCCTTAAGCACCCAAGATCTGGGGTCAAATTGATCCAAATCTCAATGATTACCACTCCAACCTTATTGAGATTGGCAGTACATTTTGGTTGCTGGACCTAACCAACTTGTGGCGCCAACAGGAGGGAACTCACCCAAAGTATGCCAATCACTCCAATGTGGCACGTGACATTTCCCTTATCATCCCACATGGAAATAGAGTGGAGGCCAGTTTCACCCTTGTGCAAGATGTTATCGGCTGGAGGCAGTTGAAAAGCACAGGTGAGGCACTTCACAAAAAAGTTGTTGTATGGCAGTGTGCTTGAGCCAATAGCGTGATCTTAGCAGGTGATGACCCAGCATTGGATACGACAAACACAGAAAACGACACGGAAATGCTCAAAGAGGCGGAGGAAACACATCTACATTCAATGGCCAAGGCGCATGACCTTTTGGAGATGTGGCAAATCAGCCATAACCTACCTGCTACACAGAAAGAATCTCGCGCTCAGAACAAGCAGATGCCAGCAGTACGATACATTTTCGGACACTGAAACCATCCTCAACACATCCTGGTCACTCTTTCAACATGATGGTGCGGCTGCATTTAAATTCTCAGACAGATTACCTTTGGCACCAGCTTTGTCAGCAAAGAACCTCCCTGGAGGACAAACTCAAATATTGAATGTCTGCCAAATCAGAGGAATCAACCATCATCCAATTGAACATGATGAGGATAGCGCACCGGAGAGCATTTTGGACAGCGAAAATTGGCTTCACTGGTATTGCGAGTTGGGGAATCTGAATCACAGCGAAGACGATTGAGCGGCAGATGTTGAATCTAATATGGATCATGACAATGGCACCGAGTATCCGGAATGCCCAGAGCAGCGGGATGTGAGTGCTGCACCAAATGTTCCCCGATCGATTCGGCCAACACGGAACACAAACAGACACGCTGAAAAGGTGACGGTGACGGTCAATGCAATGGAAATGAGGATGAACCCAGGAATCAAGAGAAAGTAGAACAGAATGCGTCAAAGTTTCACCAGCTTCTTTGTGTAGCTTGACCGAGAGTTTCAGTTAGAGATGAATTATGGGCGAATGGTGAGCAGTAGCTTGTGAATATCAGTTCATAAATATATGTATAGCAGGTGCAATGAATCTTTTGGCAAGATATATAAATTTCAGTATGTAGAGAGGGAGCAGTGCAAGAGTAATACGGTGCTCTCCTTTACCACATGACCGATTCTCTATCTGCTAGAAAACAAACGAATACGTTCAAATCATGATGAAAATGATTAACGATGGTGCCAGATGTTGAAAGGACAATACATTCCACTCAGTGTCAATGGAGCATCAATGATTTGTGTTCTTGTAAGTACTGTCATTCAACAGTGATTTGGTCGCTGTTATGCATAACCGGCGGATCGGCAGGTTGTATCCGCGAAAGCGACAGCAACTCGGTCACCCCTCCATTCCCAGCATAAGCGTCAATGGGGTGTCTCTGATTGTTAGCTTGGCTTCTTGGATTATTTATGCTCCGAATAGTTGCAGACATCCAATGAAGGGATATTGGCAGCCTTTAGGCACTAAAACAGCACCGACAGACTCCCTGCTGCATCCTGAAAATGAGCGTCCACAGAGCGTGAACAGTTCCAGGTCATGCATATTTGGTAATCACCGCATCGCACGGATCTTCGCGCCCATAACAGTTATATTCACCTCACTGATTGGCTAAAATCAAATATATCAAAGGGAATACCCACAGTCGAAATTAATCGATATTTCAAACTGCAAAACATTGAACAACACATTATTGGATGTTGATAAAGCGATTTTGATAAGATACTGTTAACAAACTGCCAAAACAAGAGCCTTATATGAATCTATAGATGGACCCGCAGCGTGACCTGCTTACAACCAGGACAATTCAGGGAGGTTGGCAGTTTACCATTGAACCGAGCCCGAATTGTTAGTTGGAGTGTATTGGCTACTCACACAGCCAATATGGCAATGCTTCACGTTGGAACCCTACCCGGACCCAAAGTGACGGTTTGGAACTGTTGCTAACACTAGCAAGAAGTTGAAATAGGCAAATTGCAATGATAGATGCTGTTTCTTTTGGAATAGCAATTTGTGTACCTATTTCGCTACATGGCACCTTTTGCTTGATGTTAGTGACCAAATTGTGAGAAAAGATCATTTGTCTGTGCATGTGCAAGTGTCAGATTGGCCATAGAAAAATTTTCAGACTGCTAATGAGGTTGATTGACGACCAATAAACTTGATATCGTCCTGCCTGTTACTGTTAATTCAGTAAGGTAAAATTAAGTTAGAGACGAAATTCACTTCCAATATTTTAGGCTGTGATGTCATATGTGTCATAGGTGAAGCTGTTACAGCACAATGCAAACCAGGATGAATAACAAATATCGTGCTGCATTCCCTCATGCATCTAACTGGATAACCGTGTGCACAGACCTGGGGCACATTGTCGAGGTGTTAAAAATTCATCATGGTATGTCATGGGATTGGAGGAGAATGAGCTGGATGAGGAACGCTGAGGAAGTCGGGCTATATATATCAAAAACTGGTGTATTGATGGACATGCAGTAGATTGCCAGCCGACAGCGCACAAATGTGATTGGTATACATCATTTATAGCCCAGATAACGTGTCTAGTGGTGGACCACAAATTGTGAGTGCTCAACGCTTTTGTACGTAAATGCTTATACCTAGACACAATTCAGTGGCCGCTAATACCGACTATATGCACTTTGCATACAATTGGTGATCTTCCTATGACTGTAAGTATGTCATCAAGGTGAGCATCAACAGAGCGTCAATGATTTTAGGTCATACATTTTCAGCAATCCCAGGGCTGAACAGTCATATCCTTCAACAGTGATTGTATTTGCCGTTTTTATAGGCAAAGTGAAAAGTGACACCCTGGTTGCGCCATCCTAGCAATGAGCATCTGTGATGCATCAAAAATTTCTGAGCTTGCGAGTCTGATAATACAAACCAGACATGGTCGCTGTGACAAATAATCAAAGTATTGGCCATCTTCAGAGACACAAATGCTAGTGACATCATCACAACTATCACCTGAAAATGAGTGTCAATGTAAGAACTGATATGCTGGTAGGATGGTTGCTTCAGTCACAATCATTGACCGGAGCATGGATCCTGAGGAGACCAATATGATTAGACAAGGAGCTCAATAGAAAGCATGACTGTTGCTGCTAGACTCACAGGCCTCCTATTGAATCAGGTTGCAAGGTTGTACATGCACAACATTTGTGTAATATCCCTAGTCGTACTTACCTTCATACTAGATATATTCTTCTTGTGTTCTGCAGATAACATATAATGTTCCTTCTATGACCATTAAAGTCATGGATGCGTATGAAGGTGAGCATCGATCAAATATCCGAGTATATGAATTCGAGCATATAACAAAGACAGGCGGGATGTGAGTGATTAAGGTTTGGTTTTCTCAAGCCCAGATTGATTGCATGGATCAAAGGTGTAGTAAAACACCACAGTTCGTGACAACACATGGGATATGAGAAGCCCTTCATTCCACCGAGGGTCAGTGCAACCTGCAACACACTCAACTATACTCCGATTCATTCTACATCATGTCGTGTATCTATAGTAGTTTGCCACCATCTTTGTGCACAGAACATGTCGAGGAAGGGATCTCCACCTAAGACAGTGAATTTGGTTTCACCTAGTGGCCAATTTGGCTCAGAAGAGCATCGTGACGACAATTCAGGATCATCGGATAATGGTTCACACACTGCCACTGGTAAAGAGAGTCGATTTGGGAATCAGGCCAATCAATATCATCTGCTGCATGGGTATGGTTTCCCTCCTTCACAGCAGCCATTTCCAGGTGCTCTGCAGTTTTCTCACCATTCTGCATTGAACATGACACCCAACAGTTTGCAACCTACCTCCAGCGTAAGCCAATAATTTCCAAGTTGTCGGCCACAGTGGCAAGGATATGACCTCCACCAAGGTGGTTATGGCCAGTCTCAAATGTTTCCCCAGCAGCAGTTACCAGAGCAAGGGTTGTCAAGTGCAGGTGCACCGAGAGCGCCTCCAGGACTGCCGGGAAACAATGCAGTCAATCGGCCAACATCCTCCAGCACTGCTCCACCACCTGGACCTCCATCCGGCGCTCCTTGGAGACCTCCCATTAGCCACTAAACAAAACAATTGCTTCCGCCCAGGAACCGCGGAAAGCAGATGTCGCAAGGATTGTGGACTCGTCCCCATTGCCGGAGATTTTCTACAATGATTATGATGCAGATGATCAGTGCGACGATTTGTCGGACTTGGGCGGTGCAGAGGGCAAACCCCCAGTAAGCCTGAAGCAAACCAAATTCTCCTTGAAGCAATTTGCCAAAATGATGGGGCAGGCCAACTATAGTGCGTTCAACAAGTGGAAGAAAGTATGGGAGGCTGGGATTCTTGAGAAGAAGCATCAGTCCATTACCCTGAGGCAGAACCGTTTGAAACCGCTTATCGATGGACCCCTGCTCTGGGAGATGGCGGTTGCAGATTGTTTGGAGACGTATGAGAGCTGCGTGCCGTTGGATGATTTCGATAATGCCAAGTTGGTCCGTCGGCAGTGGGTGGAGATATTCCTGAAGAAACGTGCAAGTGAAATTTGGGAGGCGAGGAAAACGGGATGGCAAGGCACCAAGCGACTGTTGACAGATTTGGGAGAGTGTGCAGGCAAAATGGTGAGAGGTAACCTCCCAGAGTTGCCAAATTCAACGTTCATGGTTGTGATTCGCCAGGTGTCGAATGGCGACGATATCGTTGAATCCTCAACCCAACTCCAAGCCGCATATACCGATGTGAGGCACTAGGAGGAGCTGATTGATTTCATCAATACAAATGGAGGCCCAAAAGGGCCATAGATTCTAACATCGATATTCAAGTGCACCTTCGAGCAGGACGAATTGGACACAGAGTATATGGGATTATATTCAAATGGGCTGATGAAAATGGACCCCATGTATGGCCAGATTATGTACAACTGTTGGCTTTCAAATGCTTTCAAGTTGAGACTTGGACACAATCCGAAAATATTTTTGGTCGAAATCAAGCGAGTTAGAGGGATGGACATTGCCGAGCACATAATGAGATCAGCGAAGGTAATCCCCACTAGCCGTGTTAAGGCTAGATGTAAGCATCTGCTAATCATTATACTTAGACTTGGGAAGGTTCTGAAAAGGGTGGTGGAAGAAAGGAGGGAGCGGAGGATGGTGGGCAAGAGAATGATACTTCTATTGATGTAAGTTCTGATTCGAGGAATAGAATTGATTGTATCGCATCCGTATATATTCGTTCCAATGGTTGCTTGCCTGTGAAATTCCTAACATTGTGATGAGTTTAAAGAGCACCGGAATATGAGCCCTTCTGCCCAGCTTACATCACAGACATTGAACGAGATCATTGAGGACGAAAAGAACACAGTCAAAGGTGCAAGGGAGCTTCAGGAGCAAGTGAAGGATGATGAGGAAGTCCTCGATCCAGCAAATACCAGCTCAGTATGGAATAGTGATCTCAGTACAATCAACCACAAACTTGAACACGAGTGTCTTGATGAGGCAGTCAGGCTGCTGAATGCACATCCTATTCGACAATCAACAGATGACTGTGTTCCAGGCCACAAGTATTCAATTCCAGCTCTCCCTAGAACGACATTTCTGGTGCACCAGGTTTGCTTCATAGGGTCCATTGTGAGGAGGTGGGTTTGGGATGCTAATATGCCACGAGCACTGGTGGCGGATGAAATGGGTCTTGGAAAGACTTGCACCTCGGCTGCAGCTGCAATGATTTGCAAATTGGTGACTGAGAAAGTTGTAATGGGGTTGCCACTGTCCATTTCACAGGGGAATACTCTTGAAGAGTGGGTGATTTTGGCACACAACAACTTTCCCGGCATTGTTGGTGAAGAACGGGAGTGGTATCCACTCCAGAGATTGAATTCCTTGCCCCGCCACCTGTTAGAGATCCAGCCAACACCACCTCATGGGCATCCAGCACTTGTATTGGCCCTTGACCCAATCCTGGTGGATACAATGCCCGGAGTGGCTGAGACCTTCAAGACTGTCATCGACGAGATGACACATGGAACCAATTTCAAACTTGTCACCTTGTTGCACGCTGATTAAGTGAATCTCACATATGAGGATCTGAACACCAGTATTGACGATCTGGAAAACCGATGGAATATCCACCCTGTGTCGTTTGATACCTTGACATCCAGAGTGAAACCATCGGGCAACAGCCAACTCTTCTACTGTAAATGGAGTTTTGACATTTTTGATGAGTCCCATCGGTACAAGACTAAAAACAGTGAGGGTTGGCTAATTGCAATGAATGCGGAAATTGGAATCAAACTTCAAGTCACAGCTACACCAGGATTGTATTCACTCTATAACTGGTCTTATCAGATGCTATGGCTGTTTTCAGGTGTGCCTGACAATCCAGAGGATAATACTGTGATGGGAAAGCATGGTGCAGATGCAACATATTCTGCAGTGATGAGTTTGATGCATGCTATCCAGACTGAAGATGAAGATGCCCAACAGGATGCGGCACACCTGATGATAAAGATTGGAAAGACTTGGATGATAATGAGGTGTTCGGAATCGAGACTTGCCAACTTCAAACCACTTGTGCGGATACAAAAGGAGAATGCACACCTCATTGATCTTGAGTGGATTGATGACCAGCGACCACAACTGAAGGCCCTGGTGCAGAGATACACCTCAAGGAGTGCTTTGGGAGCATAGAGAGTGCATCAATGGCGGCTTGCAGGTGTTTCGTTAGAGTTGTGAGACACAGAGTATCTCCACCACATTTCTGGACAATGGTATGACAAATAGCCACTCAATACTTGGGTGGATTCTCCGATGTTCCAAGGGCTGACAGTGACATTGCTGCCAAAGGTTGTCGACGAACCTGCGGAGTATCCCAAAAGTGACAAAGAAAATAAATTTTGAGAGGCACTTCTTCCTGAACCAGAGAGAGACATGAAAATGCTCTCCCCAGTGCAGCTCCTCAATAACAAGCGGTGCAATTTTGTCCTCTTCCTGCTCAAGTTCGCCATTTGAAGTGGTGGTGGTTAAGGAAGCATTTCGCGGATCAGGTGAATAGATTCCACATGTATCCAGAAATAGGCAATGATGAACAGACAGAGATGCAGCTCGAATTTCAAGATTCACGCCATCCCTCTGGAGTCGTAACGACACCCGGAGTGGGCAGTAGCAGCCTCAATGTGACTGCAGCGAACAATGCGGTAAACATTCAGAAGTTCCGGGTATTGAACGAGCAGCAGCAGGCATTTGCAGAAGTTGTCCGTTTCGGGCAAAACCGAGTCCCACTCACATGGGTACAGCATACTGGTTCTGGTGGCTAGGATAACCGCACGAGTGATCTTCATCAACAATCTGTATTGGCCTAAATGGAAGTCCTGCACGGCTTGATGAGTAGACTGAACATCATGAGGTGGAGGATTTACCTGATTCTGGAGTCTCGTGAGGACCATACGATGCGTCTGACAGAGAATGGAGACACTGTTCAGCCAGATGAGCTATCATCTCAGATGGTTATGAATGCTTCATCAAGGTATGCCTCTTTAGACATTCAACCAACGCAATCTTCTTAACACATACAAATAGTCAAAAAGGTCATTTGTAAGACACACTGTACTGCATAAACAAATCCTGTCTCTCTGACATTTTAAAGGGAATCAAAGTTCTGATGTTGGAGTTGTGGTGTCTATAATCAGAAATTGCTCGAGTGGGATATCAGTGGCGTTCTTCATTATTGCAATTAGATTTCAGTGGCGTTTTTGATTATTAATATTAATGACTAATAAGAGATGAAGTCAATTGATATGCTAAATTACAAGTTCCTGGGCTGGCCTATCTCAGGGTAAATGGCCTGAGTCGAATTTTGAAAATAAAGCAACAAAGAACTGTGAATCATTTGTCACTAGTGATCTTGAGGTGCAGCGGAAATCTGTGGCCATGTACACATTTCAAAGTCACAAGAGTGAACAAAACATAATTCAACCACTTTCAGGCACACAGGAGAATCCTGGCCATATGTCCTGAGTCTCGATTAGATTGATTGTCCACTGCTGATTTGGCAATCCAATTTGGCAAGGAAGTAAGTCATGGCGATAATGAATAGCTGTGTTATACTATGAGACAGCGGCACGCCAATTCCGAGCGAAGCTGCAGGTTTTGCTGCCGTATGATTGCAGTTTAGATGCACCGGAGAATTATCGGCATATGTTTTGAGTCGCGTTATGACTCATCCAGCACCACTTAATTGCCAATCCATTTTGGCAAGGAGAAAGTCCAGGTGATATTGAGTACTTCTGTCTGAATTTGAGACACAGCTGGCTTGGTCGTGGCAATCCCGCAGCTATTGCGGGCATATGATCAACGTTAATGTGCACCAGAGAGTCCTGGGCACATATTGTCATGACCTTCACGGCGTAATTTCCAATCCCATTCTGCAATCAACGCAGTCGACACGATTAATGAGTTCGCATGACACAATATGAGAAATGAGCTCACTTATTCGTGGCAAAGCCACAGCTTGTGCAGGATTGCCATCGTTGTTCAGGAACACCGCAGATCGGCATTCTAGAGTATCTGAGCCTGAGACATGGCTCGGGTATTCATGGCGAAGCTGCACCTTTCGCTGCTGGGTATGTCCTGGCCTACGATTCAACTTTGGCAGGCTGGGATTCAGTATAAATGTCTCATTCCTGTTAATGCACACCTCAACAGCAACAATACGTCTCCAAAGCACATGTACCCCACTTCAGAGTGCACTTTATATTTTGGTTTGCTTCATTCTGATCATGTTTTCCTCGGCTTTGAATCAGTAGATGCTGTGCACACAGCTTGTCATCTCTCAAGACAATGCACATTTAGGTGCAGGCGGCTCATCCCGCTGGGCCTCCGCCGATATATCAATCTATGCTCGATCGGTATGTGAAGGCTGCTGCTAACATGCCTTAAACTGTTAACTCTGTGTCAACTGTCCATTAGAGGAAGGTAGCCCTGCACAACTATACCATACATGCATAGACCTGGCCATTTATCAACCTCACTTAACTGGATATTGCCTAAGTAGTATGGTTGGACCTCTGATTCCAAATCCTAAAATAGCGTCTGCAACGTCAAGCTCTGTCAAAAGAGCTGCAGCTTGAGAGCGAGAATCCCAAAAGCCTGATTCTGCTCAGCGACTCTACAAGATGGCCTGCAACTCCCGCTCACCCATGTACCACACTTACTCAAAGAGGCCTATGTTCTCAATGCTTTGAATGCAGACTTAACTCGATTCTGAATAAATCTATGTTTGGGCCGCCAAAACTCTTGTGTGAAAATTGATTATGTGAACCGGTTTCTATCATGAGAGAAGCTCGAAGAGAGAGACTCTTGAAAACTCAATGGATGAAAAGACAACTTCGACGATTGCAATTCAATGTCAGAGCAAGGTAAGCCTGCAATCCCTGGCTAATGAATTTTGTCGTAACCATTTAACCATAGGTGCACCTCAATTCCCTGCAACTGCATGAATGCAATCATTGTTCTTCTGCCCGCTGTGAGATGACGTCTCACTCTATATCCATTCTTTCATAGCAAATTGCTCTCTTCCTCAAAATCTATTTAAGTCTATATTGTAGTAGTGAGACTCATAATGAATATGTGATTTAATGGCGTGCAACTTACTAAATATAAGGTGCGAAATCAGAATGAGAGTGAGTATTTATGACTTGTTTGTTAGCAATCTTGGCATTGACAGGTGCTTGAATCAATAAGACTACCCCAGAATCATCCATCGATCATTACCATATTTTCTCAACACCTCTATCACTATGCATGTATCTCTCCTTCGTATACCAAATTCTCACACTCATCCATTGACTGGAACAATGTTGTGAAGGATACTCTGCAGACACGGCCCAGATGAACTCATGAAATGGAAGTTATGCCTACTATATTGCCTTATCGACTGCTAAGTTAGCTGCAGCATCCTGGTACAATAGACTATCGTCAATATAGATGTGTCCTTCAGGCAGATATACCACATACGGAGATTCATAATTCTCCTCGATCGATAATAAACTTGGTATGAACGCTTTCAACTTAGCCATCACTCATTGAGTTCTGCAGATTTTCAATACAGCACCTGTTCTATGCCCTGCGGTCACCTCGAATGCTCGAGCATTCATGCATAATTATTTCGTTCAGAGGTGTCATATGCAGGGGCACACGTTTCCGTTGAGGTTCTCAGTGCTCCAAATGACCAGCACCAAGAGTTAGTGAATGTCATGAGTTTTCTCCCCGTGCTGCTCGTTCAGGTGTTTCTGGCTGTATTCTATGTGCATTGGCTTTAGCTGACCTCCAATACTTGCATCCATAACAGTGTTGTTGATAGGAGTTACTAACATTTGGCATTAGGAATCCATCCATTCTGGCACACCTGACAAGGAATCCATCCATTCTGGTGCACCTGACAACAACTCAAATCACAACACTGGACTGCTGTCCTCGATATAAATCAGAATCATTGAATTCATCTCTCCTGAAACCTTCAATGCACGCCTCGAATTGCATCCTACTCAACCATGTGCAACTTCTTCCTCCATCTTTCCTGTTACTGTATCTCACTTATTCCCATATTTGCTGCTTATGCACTCTCTCCCACATTCCCCAACTGTCTATCTTCATTACAGCAAATGGAACCTACACCCAGCCAGGTGTGGAATCACTATTGACGGAAGAATCAATAAGCACACCTTCAGAGACATCGCGCATTGAAGAAAGCAGCCAATCTTCACTTCCCGTCAAATGTTTGCCTTCCAATTAGCTGCCTTGGTGCATCATATTGCGGATGACTAATAGCCCCAATCTCATTGATGAAGCAGGATGATGATAGCGATCAGGACATCGGTGATGATAAAAGTAAGGGCGAAAGTGCGGACACAGGAGAGTCCACCTTATCAACTGACATCAACGAAGACAAATTGAATCACCAGCAGGAGGTGCTACTGTTAGGCCAGGCGCACCGGAACAAGTGATTACGAACTACACAGGTTCCATTGCCAAAGATAGGGAGCCGTGCCAATACTGTTATTGCATGCCCTCCACTTCCAAATTCTTGAAAACCACCTGGGTCAATGGCACCACCACGACTCAAATGCCAAGAGTCAGCCCTCCCCAACAAATCACCCGAGTCTGACCATGCACCATCCGCCCAGGCGCTGCCGCGATCCAAGTCTAGTGGAGACCAGGATGCTCCACAACCCAAGGCGAGTTCAGATCAGAATGTTCCCCAACACCAAAAGGCTACTTGTGAGGTAGTGAAACGGTTCATGGAAGCAATTGTATTCACGAAGACTACTCAGCCAAGATTATCCGATGACAAGTACTCGATGGTTGAAGAAGTTAGGAAACTCGCCATTACAGCTCACAATCATTAGCGGGCATTAGCAGGTGCTCCAGTAGGTACACTATCGGTCTGTCAATTGCCCAGCGGTCCATCTCTCAAAATTGATCCACAAACACGAGAAGAGGTAAGTCTTGAATTCTGCTCAATGCTCTTCTCTCACATTTGTGATATTGACTACACCCCAATATATACATAGTTGAAACTGAAGATAAGTATCATTCAAGGACGGTTGGCAGATGTGGCACGCCAAACCATTATCCGTTGTTACCCGTTGGACTTGTGCTCTGACACTGAGCTTGGGATCCGGGTTGAGGAGCTCCTGTTTGACGATGCATATCTCCCCAAGGTCGTGGATGATATGAAATCATGGTTCACCCGAATGGAAGTGCTTGATCTCATTTACCATCAATCTCTTCTCACCGCCAATGGGTTTGGGCGCCAGCCAACGACATCGCTGTATTTCCAACCTCTCGCTCCGCAGACTTTCGCACTGGTAGCTGCACCGATTTGTTGTGCACTGTTGGATTATGCCCACCGAGAGATGGTCACGGAAATGTGTTCTCAAGATGAATATCGAGGTACATCTTGTCCATCCCCCATGATAAATATCATTCCGGAAGCCACTGCACTCATCAATCACTCATTTGTAGGCCGCTTGAAACCTCCCCCCCTCCACCCACCATGCGGCGCAACTCTGCTAGGATAGGTGCTCCTCAATCCCCATCAGCGATCCTCAGCCTAGATTCAGGCTCATCTATATCCTTCCACAGTCAATTCATCCTCTTTCAGCGCTCCTCCCCAGGGATATGCACTACTTGATCCCCTCGGTATTGATTAGCACTCCTCTAGTTCATTCTGCGCTCTATATCCCCATTTCTGAGCTCCTCAGCCTGGGATAGGAGCTCCTCAATTCCCTCTGGTGCTACTTGGTCTGGATTGTCACTCCAGTATTTGATTCTGCACTCCTTACCCACCCTCGCCCTTTTCGGCACCCGCCCACTGAGAGAGCACTGCACAATCCCCATCGGTGATCTTCTTCCTCGATTGTGGGTTCCTTTGCCTGGATTAGCGCTCCTCCATGTCATTCCGTACTCCTGACCCCCCCCCTTTCCGGTGCTCCTCCGCTAGTTTGGACACTCCTCAATCCCCATCGGCGCTCTGCCGCATAGATTTGGCACTCTTCTTTTCCATTCTGCGCCCCTGCAACACCTTTAATGCACTCCTTTTTCCACAGAGCACATCCCATCTGGCGAGCCTCTTTTCCCTGGTAGCTGGTCCCCTTTTTCATCCAAATATATCATGTTGCCTTTCAAACCCCAATTTGGATTTGCAGCTAGATAACTACTCATTGCACCTTTGTTAGATATCACAAATCGAGCCAAACAACATTGGAATTCAATTTCAGCCACTCGCCAGGTACGAATAAACAGCAAATACAATGAGCGCCTCCATCTTCTTTGCCCCGTTGCTCCATTATGTGTTCCTGCTTTCGTTGGCCCTGGTGAGATGGGAGAAGTAGTGGATGACATGGACACCATGTTTGATATCATTTGACTGTTTAGTCGGGTTATTGTTTCGGTGTACCTTCATTCAGGTTTGAATCACTTGCATTCTTCTTTTGTAACATAAAGTAGTGAGGCAATAAATACAATGTTGAAGAAGATGGTAGCTAGTATGATTCAGAAGTGATGATGAACAATAATCAATGCATCATATTCACCGTTGAGGGAAATTGATTGCTCGTGGACATCGGGAGAGTCTGAGATAATGCCTGCAGTACTCCGAATGAATACCTAAACGAACCCAGCCATCTCGCAGAGTTTGGTTATGATTTCAGCATTGGTTTGGGGACACTTCCAGGTTCACCCAAAGTTCACTCCGGCGCTCCGACATGTTCCCAAACTTATCACAATCACTCCCATGGTATTCCTGCACCCATCATCAGAGATCGCAGAGACTCTGATGGCTAGCCAGAATGCCCTCCTCGGGTCTGATACTCTCCTGAAATTGACGCTTCTAAGTTTACACTCCACATCCTGTCAGACACTCCTGGAGGCTTCCAGAGGTTAAAATATATTTTGCTGATGTAGTTACTAGACATACATATTGGAAGGTTCTGAAGAGGATGGAAGAGTGAAGGGAGAGGAGCATGGTAGCAAAGAGAATGGTGGTTGAAATAATGAAAGTTCTAATGGAAAGAATAGAATTGATAATATTCCACACATATATAATCATTCCAATGCTTGCTTGACTGAAATATCAACTGTTGTGATGAATTTCAGAAGAACTGGAGTATGAGCCCATGTGGACAGGTAATGTTGAAACAACAGAAAGTGACTATTGACGATGAAGGGATACCAGACCACAGTACAAGGGAGTATCAGGAGCTGGTGGAGATTGGAGAGGAAGATCTCAATCGAGATGATGGCTGTTCAGTACTGAACACCGTTCTCAATACATCTATGACCTACATGAATATGAGTGTCATTATGAGGCAGTCAGGCTGCTGAAGACCCATTCAATATGCAAATCAACAGCTGATGGAGTGCCTGGTAACAAGCTTCCTGTTCCAGGCATGCCCAGTACCAAATTTCTGGTGCACCAAGTGTGGGCAATCAGATTTGGTTTGAGGAGATGGGAATGGGTTTGAGATATGTCAGGAGCACATATTCCAGATGGAATCGGTATTCGCAAGACGGTGATATCTGTGGCTGCTATGATGATATCGAGAAAGTTGCTGATGGAGAAGATTGTTGGAGGTTGGCGCAATCAATGTTGTTGGGGAATATCAGTGTGCAATGGGTGAATATAGTGTGAAGCAAATATCCCTGCATTAGCAGTGAAGAACAAAAGTGGTATCCATTTCAGCGACTATCATCAGTACTCTGCCACCTTGTTGAGATTCAGACAACTCCACCGTTCAGGCATCCAGTATATACTGCGGATCATGAATCACTCCATATGGCCACATTGTCCGAAGAGGCAGACATTCATGTGTATCATCAATGAGATAACATATGGGACCAATTTCAAATGTGTAAACTGGTTGAACCAGTAACATGAGAATCATACTCATCAGGATCCAAACACCGATATTAACAAATCAGACAACCCATGGAATATCCAACTTCTATCAAATAATACCTTCATATCCAGAGCAAATCCATCATTCAATAGACTACTCTCACACAGTCCATGCAGTGCGGTGATACTTGATATATCCCATTGGTACATCATCAATATTGCAGTGCACTGGTTAATTGTAAAGAAAGCAAGAATGGGATTCAAGCTTCATGTTATATCAATGCCAGGATTCTATTCACACTTTGACTGGTGTTACTACACAATGAATCTATTGTCAGCTGCACCTTGAAATCTAGACGAGGATACTGTGATGGACAAACATGGTGCCAAGGGACTCATCAGCAAAAACTACATTTCCTTCCATAAATGAAATTATCTTATCGTACACACAAACTCAAAATGATGAAATTGAGGTTTCCCTGAAATATGTCAATGCTTTAACATTCCAGAGTGATCTTTGAATTGTCGCAATGCTGGTTTCAAGCATCACAGCCAGTGTACCCACTGATGCAAATGTGACAATCAGCACTTGACAAATGGTTCACACTTCCTTTGTGAATATCATAAATCTTCTCTTGCCAGACTCCTTTGTCGCCCAATTTGATTTGTCCTTGTGATGATGATAGCACTCACTCAGTACATTCAATGAAGATTGTAGTTCTTGTTTTTAAAGACCCTCATGGCTTGATTTGACCAATGATAGTTACCATGCAGGAGTGGTTCACACTATTTAATTTGTTGATACAAGTTCCTTCAGTACTTTGCAGTTGTTCAAGCTTTGCAGGAGGGTGATGCATCATCGCAATTATGGTTTCACCTGTTTGAGATAATAATTCAATAAACGATTTGTTCTATTACGTTTACTACTATTGTGATATATCTATGAAACCAAGAATGAAATAGCGCACAAATTAAATCCTGAATCCAATCTGTTACACCATTCCTAACTTCCAATCAAAATTGCAGCTACTACAATCGTACATCCATCGACTAGTCCCATATTCTCAATGGTGGTGATGTTGGTGATGTCTGTCACGTCGTTTCTGTTGCTGTTGCTGTCACAGCAGGGGACGGGCTGGCTGCTGCTGGTGTTGGCAGAACCTCTGATAGGCACAACCGCTGAGAATGGGATGCTAGCTTCAGCAGCGGCGAGAGAGCTGATGAGACAATTAAAAGAACTGTCGGGCTGCTGTATCACCTCCTCCAGGAGGTAATCAACCAGGTGCTCATTAAAGCTGCTCTGATCATTTTGAGGTTTTGCCATCGCTAAGTCTATACCAGTTCAGTAGATCCTTTAGCACATCATGCTGCGGATATTGTCTATCTTGCTAGCTTGAACCTCTAGTGGGGAAGAACAATAATCCACGTTGAGAGCACAAAATACATCTGTGCATGTTCTCTTCAATGCATGATTGATGTTCCTTGTATCACACTTGATTTGTGTTCCACCTTTTGGACAAAACTCTGGCGGGACAGTACACTCACCAATTTTCCATGCTGACAGACAATGGTGGATGACGGTGGCGGTGAAGGCAATGAATGTCAAGTCGGTTTTATCAATGAATGATCTATCGTTCATTGCAATTTGGTGTACAGCATAGAAATATGTGCAGTGAATCACATCCAGATTTTCATTCCCTGCAAATCGAAAATTGCACTGCTAAATTGATCGTCAAGACAACGATTAAACAAGAAGGGAACTTTGAACTTACCTCACAAAGGTTACTGGGGCACCTAAACCTGTCTCAGGCCAATAGCAAGGCTACTATTCTCCAGATCTGTGTGCGTGACTTTCATCGAAATCTGTAAATAGAGTCAATCAAGGTCTTGCAGAGGAATACCGTTGCGGCACAGGAGCAAGTATTCGTTACGAGAGCCTGATGGACAACATCATCGCTGAAAACAATCATCGAGATGATTCAGTTACCACATATATATAGGCAGCTAGATGGTGTGAGTTTCTCGGGGCTGGATAAATCCCGGTAATTTCCCCATATCATCAACTATGTATCTGGGCGTTCTTCACCGCATACGTGGCAACATTTGTCAGACACATGGCATGATTGAAAGCTATGGGCTTCACACTTGCAATGACCATCGCTAGAATGCCGAAAGGAGTAATCCGGGCATTGTATTCTGTGCCGATGATGAGGCTTATCACGTCATCAACAATGGGCTTATATCACCACAGATTTCCTACTTTCAATGCAACCCACTGCTCACTGGCTTTGTTTGAATCCTTCCTCTAGTAAATATATACATTTACAGGCGAATTCAATTGTTGAGATTCTTAATCAAGTACTGTCTTGGATGCCAGCGCCACTGGCTCCCGTTCATCCTCCTCCTCAGAGCCAATAAATACCTCTGGATGCTCAGGATGTATGTGTTACCCCAATGTCGGAGTCATTTGAGTTGCCCAGACTCATTGTGCCAGTGTTGACATAAAGGGATCAGTTGATTACCACTTGCCTAGTGCTTTTCTGGATGGTCGACGAAGAGCCTCGACATCGGATTCGGAATTATCATATCGACAATCAATGTCAATGTCGGGTATCGTGCTGAGATCATCATCGCAATCCTCATTGTGGGTATGTTGGCTGCTTCTCCTGGTGTTGTCAGGCGAAAGAGTAGGAGGAGATGTCGACCAAATCACTATTCAATTACCATACTTAGAAAACCAAAAATTGTTCACACTCCCTGGACGCTCATTCTCAGAATGGGGCGGTGACTGTGATGCTGTCACTGTTGCATATAAATGCTGCCAATATGTTGGTTATGCATAACAGTGACCAGATCACTGTTCAATGAGCATACTTACAAGACCACCAATCGTTGATGCTCCATTGACGTTCATTCTCCGAATGGGGCGGTGACTGTGTTGCTGTCTCTTTGGCCATTAAAAGCTGCCAATACGTCGGTTATGCATAACAGCAACCAGATCACTGTTCAATTACCATACTTACAAGACCATGAAATCGTTGACGCTCCGTTGACACTCATTTGGATGTATTGTCCATTCAACATCTGCAGCCATCATAAATTGTTTTTATCATGATTTGAACTTATTGGTTGTCTTTCTGTCAGATTGAGACTCTGCCCTTTGGCAACGTTGTGCGCAGTAACATTCTAGCACTGTTCGCTCCCACATGACTAAAATTTATATATCTTGCCAAAAGAATCATTGCACCTGCTATACATCTGTTTATGAACCGATATTCACAAGCTACTACTCACCATTCGCCCATAATATCTTTCTAACTGAAACTCTCAGTCAAGCTACATACAGTTGCTGGTGAGACATTGACGGATTCTGTCCTACTGTTTCTTCAGCCCCTGATTGCTCATCATTTGAATTGCATTAAGCGTCATAAACACGTTATCAGCCTGTCTCTTCGTCTTCCATGTTGGCCGAATCAATCCCAGAAGATTTGGCGCGGCACTCACAGCCCACTGCTCTGGGAATTCCAGATCATCGATACCATTGCCTTGCGGTATATCAGATTCAACATCTGCCACCCAATCGTCTTCTGTGTCATTTCGATTATCCAAGTAGCCATTCCAGTTCAGCCAATCTTCAGTGTCAGAAAGGCTTTCAGGTGAACTATTCTCATCACTTTTGACCAGACAAAGGTTGATTCTTCAGATTCAGCGGATATTCAATATTTGAATTCATCCTCCGGGGAGGCTCTTTGCTGACAAAGCTGGTGGCAATGGTGATCTTTCTGACAGTTGAAATGCAGCCCCACAATCATGCTGAATGTAAGGGGGCGTAGGCCTGCTTTCGGCCTCATAGGTATATGTATGGTAATCATAGGAATACGGTTGCAAACGTGCATGCGAGTGTTAGTAGATGTAGATGTATATGTAAGAGTATTGCTAGAGATCAAATGCTCGTGGCGAGCTGACTATATTGAACGGCCATTACCCGGCCCCGGGTCACGTGCCGCCGTTACATTGAAAGAGTTACCAGGATGCTTTGATAATCTCCTCAGTGTCTGAAATGTATCCTATAGCAATCAGCTGCTTGTTTTGAGCTCAAGAATTCTTCTGTGTAGCACATAGATTGTGGCTGCCCTGCCACATCTCCATACAGTCATGGACCTTGCCCATTCTGAGGAATTTCCTTTCCTCCACCTCTTTCTTCATTTCCGAGTCATTTTCTGTGTTTGTTGTAACCAATGCTGGGTTGTCGCCTGCCAAAATCCCTGTATTGGTTCAAGCAAACTGCCTTATAACAGTTTCTTCGCGAAGGGTCTCCCCTGTGGATTTTGACTGCCTCCAGCCAATGACATCTCACCGGAAAGAAGAACTGGACTCCACTCCGACACTAAGTGGTATGATATATCATACTTCGTGCGCCACATTGGAGACCTCAGCATGCTTTGATTATGATTCCTCCTGCTGGCGCCACTAGTCAGTTATGTCTGGTATCCAAAATGTGCTGGCAATCTCCATTCGGTTGGGGTGGTAATCATTCAGATATGGAATAATTCGCCCCCAGTTCATTGGTGCTTCAGGCAGTGAATTCAAATGAAGCCTGGTGGCGGTCAATAAGCGTCCTGCACAATCACTCCATCCGGGTGTTGTTTCAGCCGCAATGTTAGGCGTTAAGTAATTTTCAGCAGCGCTGGACAAGTCATATGGATCAAACAATGATTGATCGGATCCTGAAGCCATTGTGGAGGGGAGGAGATTGCTGCTGGCATGTTTTCAGGTTTATTGACTGGCACACATCGATGTTTGGCACACTGTTCATTCTCCACATACTTCAGAAACACCTCCTTCCATTGGGTAGTATAGGATGTATCATCCTTAAGATTAATATCCATTCCATTGTCCCACTTACGAAAGAATCGCGACTTCTAGAAATGGTCGAGGATCTGTGCACAAACGTGAAGCATATGCGTCGTTGGAGTCACTTCAGCAGAAAATTTGGACAGCTTTTGTTGAGCTAACTGCACGGCGAAGAGCAAGTCCTACTTGCATCGAGTTGTTTAGTTAGCTACACCTGCCATCATGCCATCCATATGATCGAACATGACATTGTGGACTGTGATAATGTGATGCAATGGAACCGTATGCATCGTCGACTTCCACAGGGAACAATATTGTAATGGACTCAAAACTTCCATGACGTACTTAACAATGATCCATTCATCCTGTGTTGTGAAAATTAGCCGGTAATCGCTGAATTTTAGATTTGAGAGCCACTTGCGGGTAAATTCCCATACTCGGTAGACTCGCTGAAGCAACTCCAATGTCCAGTTCCAACATGTCATCACACCCATAATAGGTAGTACTGCGATGTGGACTTTGCCTTTTTGACGGTCAATCAACTCATCTTGACAGCCAGGTGGCAGCGTAATCTGTACAGCAAGCATTCTCTGGTATATGAAGGTCAGTTTCAGGACTTCCAAAATATGTTGAAACACGTACTATCTCAATTATCTTTGCTAAAGCTGGTCTTCTGGCCGACACCTTATTCATTCTAGCATTGCGCTCTTTTCCAATTCGTTGACTCTTTCCAATGTCTATGTGTTCATTCTCTCCAAATTGCTGATTGCGCTCATGGGCTTCCCAAGACTTGGTGCAGCCTTTTACACCCAGACTGCTCATGAAGGCACCCAAAGCCAGCTGTATGACGTGCGCCATGCATGGTATGTGGTTCCTCAATGCAGGCCACTCGATTCCAGAGGTGTCAAGTGTTGATTGCAGTTCGCATGTCATCGAGTAATTTGTGGAAGCATCATCTGTCCTAAATCCAAGCAAACAGCTGTTGGTAAGTTCAAAACAATGAAACTGGTCCATTCAATGTATGGCTAGCATGTCTCCAGTGTGGTGGCCCCTGACCTATCATCCATAAATAGCTTTCGAAAGCGGAAAAGAATAGTCAATCAACCTCAGCGCAAGCAAGTTGTACTACATGCAACGCCCAATTTCGATGGATATATTAAGAACTGTCCGACATCATGGTGAGTTGGTTCGAGGATGTCCATCAGTCCAAAGCTAAACTGACTTTATTTCGTGATGGCGATTTCTTCTGAATTGCATCCATGGTCAGTGCAGATTCCATCGAGCAAATGTTGCTAAGGGTGGTGGCGGACGGCAGCACTAGTTCACATCTTAATGCTTTATTTGACCGTTGTAGATCGAGATTTCAGATTGTATTCCATGGAATATTAGCCGAAACAAATCCTAACATGAGGTAGCGATTCCACGTGTCATGGGGAAATTGGGAATTTTCAAAGTCCTTAGCTATCAGTTCTGAGCGTTTTGTCTGTCATTTCGGCCAATATGGATTGACCTGGATGTCAAATATGAAATGCTTCTGCAAACTTACTATTGTAATTCCTTGACTTCCTTGACTCTTCGGGATGGCCAAAGCTGTTTCATCAACCGTTCAGCTGGTCAACTCAGTAACTTCGGACTCTGTTAATTCCTTCAACTTTGCGATGTGAGCTTTTGCCAGCAAGTGTTCCCTCATTGAGCTGGTCCCATGGTCAAATGGATGGCGAAGAACTTGATGACAAACGATACATATGATTCCAGGGCTGCCGATCTCCTCAATTCTGCAGTGCAAGTGAAATCGCCATGAAGATACATGTCTAGAATCATTCCAACCAATTGGATGTTTCGAGCCTACATTCATTGAAGCCCACCAAGCATCGAAGATAATTGGTAATGTAAGGTCACACCAATCACAAATAATGACACATTGATTTTTGGAAGAGATCATAACCTGAAACGTTGAGGTATTTAAACATTTCGAATCCTACATGGCGGCAGGAATAGGAAAGCTTGGTATTCCGACTTTAGCGACTGCCAAAAGTAATGTTATAGTACAAGAGTATGCAGGTTCTTAAATATTGACTCTAGAACTACAAGCAAATGAATCAGATCTGTGAGACATTGCATGCATATTTGTGAAGTTATATACAAGGACATATTGAAAAGACTGACCGCGTAAAACTCAATTTGGGAACAGAGCGATGCACTTGATTGCTGTGTAGTTTACTGAGCCTCCAATAAAATTGTTAACGATCCGTGGGCACTCAATTGTAGGAGGTGGACGCAATATCATCATTAGTATCTTTGCTAATAATGACTACCCATAGGATGATTGTAGGTTAGATGCCTTCCATTGCCCTTAGAATACCCAAGCTGCAAAATCAAAACTTGCTGACACTGCGATGATGCTCTGTTGAGTCTCATTTTGGAACATAGTTACGATGTTGTCAGAAGCATTTTCGACTAGTAGGGCGGCTGAAAGTTCGATTATGGAACAATGTGGTCACACAGCCCAGTCACATTCAAAGCTGCAAGGCCAACAATTGTAGATGCTCTGGTAACGATTATTTTTAATTCGTAGGTGCGATGTTGTCGACAGCATTTTTGCCATGAAACGCGGGCTATGGCTCAATTATGGATTCATGTCGTCATGCAGCCCCTTCATTATGCAACATGTAAGGCCTAAAATCGCTGACGCTGGGTTGATGCTCATTTTTAGGACACAGCAGTGATGTTGTCGCAACTATTGTTGCCTACAATAGAGGCGGATAGTGAAATTATGGGTTGATGTCGCAGGACAGTGCTAGTAACTTCCGAAATCCAAGACCTAAAGTCATTTACCCTCCGTTAAAGCTTATGTTCAGGAGATAATAGCTATATTGCCGGGACGACTTTTGCATAGAAAGGCGGCCAATACTTCGATTATGTGATACTGTCGCCCCGCAGCCCTTTCGATTTTGCAAGATGCAAGGCCAAAATTGGTTGATGCTCCATTGACGCTCATTTTTACGATGTGGTAAGGAGCATGTCATTCACCTTGCTCAATCCATCGCTGACAAATAAATGGAGCATGTGACAATGCTGCCCTTTGTTTGCGGAGTTTGTAACACTAAAAATCGTTGACGCTCTGTTGACACTCACATTAATCACATCGCAAAGTCCTTGGTACACTCACTACTTGTATGCAATGAATTGTATACTCATCATTGACATCCAACATTGGGTTTCTGAGTATCATAATTTGCATCCAGGAGCTTTGTTACATCTCAATTTCTGATCAACCTCTATCCACAATTTCTGGGTGAGAAATGATATGGCCCTATCACATTCCTGTGCTTTCGGCCGGCAATATACGGCATGTAGATCATTTCCCCAGTTTCTAGTAAATATAGCTCGACTTCCTCACCTCTCCTCATCCAGCATCTTCTCCTCGATTTCCATGATGTACCATAACCAATTTCAATTATCTCAACCATGTGCGCAAGGTCACTGTGGTGAGTTATGCAGGTGGATGCATAGATGAATGCAGCATAACGGTCGTCATTCGGACAGATTTGTCCTGGGCATGAACCGCTCCTCCCATAACTCATATTCCATCACTCACCTAAATCTTGTTTGTATATTTGGTCACAAATTTAGCTGTTGCTTTCTCACTTCACAGTAACATGCAAACAGAAATCAAACATTTTGGCTGTCTTACAGCCTGATTTGGATTCTAGAACTTTCGGATGGTGCGTTTGACCCTTGCACATGCACAGACGAATTATCATGTCTGACAATGTGGTCACTGTAATGAAGTATAACCTGACACTTAGCAAGATTGTTACACATATTTCTTTTCACCGAGATATGACGTCAACAATACCAATTTGCCTCACAATTACTGCGCACACACAGGAGCCATCACCATGTCTTCGTCGGAATACAAGTTCTATATGGTGATCGGCTGTGGAGGCTATATGCCGGTGTCAAAGCTTATGAGTTCAACAGGATTTGCATTCTGAAAGAGTGATGAATCGCGGTTTGTGGCTGGCGCAAGACTGGATATACTAGTGTTCGACTCTATCTTCCCAGATCATAGCTTAATGTGACTACTTCCTGGTCGAGAAGTCCCTGGCGGCATTTGGGCTATTCCGGGGAGACTGTCAAGACACTCCACAAGCTCTCCGATTGTTGTTGCTGCAAGTGATGCTGCATCATCAATCCGGTGTGCTCCAAAGACTGCGGGAACCCACAATCCGGATGTGCCGTGTTTGCCATCAATTTCACGCAAGTAATATGCTGCTTCCTGCGATCCTGGTTGTGTCAATTCCTCAACCTTCTTCTCCTGCTGACGAAACCTCTCCATGTGCAGCTGCACCGTTTTGGTGATTGTGCCCATCACCCAGCCAGGTCCATCATCTTCGCTCAGCTGGCCCTGCTCTGTTTCTTCATCATTCGCATTGTGCCCATCCCCCCCATTGTCGGAACTTGCAAGATCACTCAGACTGTCTCCAATAGCAACCATAATCTCCATCAGCAATGACACTAGTTTCCATCAGAAACAGCCGGGTGTTCCAGACGGCTCTGATGGCTCTGACGGAACCTCGTACACTCTGATGAAGAATAACATGCGACCCGTCGCCAAGGGGACGGGTCCCGTTGCATATGTACCTCCTTTACTTTGTGGTGCCGTATACGCACCATCAGAACGACAAGTGTGTTACACTCGTCACAGGGGCTGCAGTTATGCTGTAGCCATTAACACAATGCCTGGCGATGTTTATGCCTTTCTTCGGCCGATAGACACATGCCGCACTCTCATTGATGTTCAGCTTTGAGAATGTCACGTATTGCAATACAGTTTTCGCTTCAGATCCATCGCTTGCCGTTGCATTTGCTTCGCCATTATCATAGTTTGCAAGTCTGAAATATACTGTCCAATCATCGAACTCTCTAGTACTTTGCCCTCAGTCCTCCACATTCTGTGTTGATCCATCATCGGCTTGCGCTGCTTCTTCCTCCTCATCCATATCCGCATCGTCGACATCCTCGCACTCATACCCGGCAACATCACTGGTTCACAGGTCAAACCTACTATGCCCTCAGTCCTCCACATTCTGCGTTGATCCATCATCGGCTTGCAATGCTTCTTCTTGCACATCTGTATCCGCATCGATGCCATCCTCGCACTCATACCCATCGACATCACTGGTTCACAGGTCAAACCTACTATGCCCTCAGTCCTCCACATTCTGCATTGATCCATCATCGGCTGGCGATGCTTCTTCCTTCTCATCCGCATCAGCATCCGCATCATCGCCATCCTCGCCCTCATGCCTGTCGATATCACTGGTTCCCAGGTCAAACTTCTCGAGTTCAGTAGCGGGCCGTCGTTGCAGGCTGGCAGTGGGGATGTCATCGCGCTTGTCGCTCCCGTCACATTCATCTTCGTAATGGCCGCTGCTCCTTGGCAACCTGAAATGCAGTTCGTCATCCGTGCAATGGTTGACTATCGGGATGTTTGGATCAGTGCTTCCGATATCAGGTTCCTCAAGCGCCACTTAGAAGGTCAAATAGTTAAGAAGAATAGCATTGTCAACACGCGCTTCTTCCGTGCGGATGACCTCGGCAGGCGTTGGGTTCTCCTCCTGTTGAATATGACGCTTTACTGTAGCAAGAGTGTTTTTATACACCCTCTGTTGGTAGCTCTCCGGTAGTGTGTTCCAGGTATTCATCAAGAAAGTATACATGTCTGCAATACCAGCCAGGGTTAACAACTTGCGACCCATTGCAGCGCAGCAGGATGCGTTCTTACAACCGTCATTCTTGTAATGAAAGTAGTTCAAGTGATCAGGTCTGTCCGATTTCAGCTTTGACTTAGACGCTTTCGGATGAACACCTTTTGTTCTTTTGCCCCTCCAGGAGGGCATGGCGCAACGCGGTGGAGGTAAACATGATCAGGGGCGAGGGTATATGACCGTCCTTGTCGTTAATCATGGAATTATGAAATCCATTAACATACTTACCGCGGTTATTCGCCCAATGATAAAATTTGATGTTGATAAACTGCTGGATTGCTTGCGCCAGGAAGTAGAGTGGATGCTGGCCATTCGTGAGCAGCTTTCGACTCTCTCTGCATTGGATTTGGGCCCCGTACACCACCTTCCCCTGGCTCTGCTACAGGAAAAAGATACTTATTGTCGGCCCGAAGGGAATAAATGAATTCCAACCGCTCCGCGGCAGATTCAAAGCGGTGGAGATCATAAAGCTCTGCTATGTTGTCCCCTGCTGATTGAATAAAATGGGATTTAACCTTATCGACTTGTGCTCGAACCTGGTACCAGTTTGAGCGTGTAATACCCAATGTGGGCCGTTGCTTCAGCATACCTCTTTCAAGATCTCCTTTGTGCGCGCCTCACATGGTATGGACCAAATGTCGTTTTGCTGCATAGCGGTGTTCCAGTACGTCTCTATTATCTGGCAGTGTGGGGCTTCAGCTAATGCTTTCGAAACGCGTCGTGTTGCATAAGTTACTGTCTCCAAGTCGCTTGCACTCATAAACGGCTGTCTGTTCCACATGTACACCTCCAGGAGTCTGCCCGTTGCAAACACAAGACACGTCATGAGTGAGTGCCCAAGTCGATGGATGCTGCGACTTCCGGAGACCATTGATCGAGGTGTAGACAACGCCTGCGGTGGCAATTGCGACTGTCTGTCTCTGATTCATTTCCGTAGCTAGCGTTCGGAGTGGATTTGTAATGATCGCTCGGGCTTCTGGATTAGGGATAGGGGTAGGCAGGTCTTCAAGACCGCTGAGAGGAGTGGGACTGATAGCAATGCCGGATGCGGGGCTAGATACAATGCGACGCAATGAGGTTCATCCGGGTGCTGGTGTGCTACGACTGGTTGTACCCGGTGTGGCGGTTGGAGTATGTATTGACCATCGCTGTGTAGCATACAGGGTTGGAGTCACGCGTTGAGTAATATCTGCAATGCGAGAATTGTTCAGTGAAGGTGAGGGGGTGGAGTTCTGACCTTGGATTGCAGAGGCTATGGAACTCCCTCCTTGAGAGGAATCCCTCTCGCCAGCCAGTACGGAACTGCATCTCTTAGCAGGTGGAAGTTGTGAATTCCCCGAAGGCACATGTGTTTGTTGATTGTGACGATTGGCAGGACTTCGACCATTTCGTACAACCAAAGTCATGACAGGGTCATGGCTTTGGGAAGGAATAGTCCGATATAGATGTTCAACGTTAAGAATGTAGGAATAATTGCCTTTGCATGCATATGCAACAGCAGGCGAGGTAGACTCCTATTTGGGCGACCAGGTTGGGTTTCAACAAAAAAGGGAGGCGCAGGGTAGACCACGCTAGACTCTAAACCATGACAATACTCGGTGACGAGATCCCTTGAAAGGATTCAATTATGGGGTTAACCGCCATCAGATCAAACTCAGCATTGATATTCACTGTTACACCAACGTCTGAAGGCCTATTAGCACCGCTTGAAGGGTGTTTACGCCATTTTGGCATGGGTATCATAGTATTGCACACTTTGTTGGCACAATACTTCGAACCATCGATTGTGTATATCTTTAGCTTCCTGGTGGAAATCCCCATTTCGCAGAGCTAAACGCATCGCAACATGAACAATGACGTATTCTGTAACCTATGACATCAGTTGCGTGTGCTTTTTCCACTGGTAGGCATTGGTAGCCGTATTGGAAGGTTGCACAGTTGGGACAACTTGAGACCTACTCAGTTTGCTCCGAGATGCACCAAGTCTGAGTGGTAAAAGTTGTATGAGATGCCAAAGGAACGCCCGGCTTCGCTAACTGTCCTCACCACGAGTACTACATCGTGTCTCGAGGCCACTCATTCATGAAGTGCCTGGTGGTTGTGCAAGCGGAAGGCTGGGCCGTTTTGTGTTCATTAACCAACACAACACAGGATATGAATCAAATCGCAGGAACTCGAGTATAAATATCCCTTCTTCCTGCCTACACCTCCAGTCTCATTTCCTCCCATATTTAACACACCGCCAGAATCCTCAACTCTCTCGACATCACGTGACTGGTACAAAACAATGCCTCTCGTTCCAAAACTCACCAGATAACCTACACAACTTTGTATTTTCCCTCTGGGCTTGCTTCCGCTACATGCAACTATATCATAATGCTAATGCCTCGGATGTAGATTCATTTTCAACTCACAGCGATGGCACCAAAGGGCAGCCTCGAAAGAAAGGGCAAGGCAACTGCGTGGGCAAAAATGGCGACATCGGTTGTGAATCGATGCCTGTTGTTGGATCGGGACCATACAAACGGATTCATCTTGGAACACATCCGTGGACTCATACGGATATGGAATGTTTGCCGGGTTAAGAATGAGAGGGGATGGGACCTCTGTTATCATACAATCATTCTTGATCCAGTCACGACTCGCCACTTTGCACGATTCCAGCTGTAGTGGCCGCACCGCAGGAGCCGGAGTTCGCCTTTTCGGGAGTAGTGGGCAGCCGTCTGCTCAGATATGTGGCAAATGTTCGACAAAACCCACGACCACGTGATCCATTGGAGGTGGGACAACCCCCATGCCTTCGGGGATCAAGTCGATCGCTCCAATCCGCAGACCACCAGCTCGGGGATGGTTGAACGCACCGGTAAGCGTTTCTCCTGGTACAGTAGCGATGATCTCATGGCAATGATTTAGCCAGCAAGCTGCCGGCAGTACAAACCAGGCGACTTCCTGGCCAGTAGACCACTGAATTGGGATGAGATAATGGACGAGGAAGATGATGATGAGAACTGGGCGGATCGCAGAGCGCTGAGTGGTGGAAGGAGCCATCCTAGCGATGGCAATGACAATGACAATGGCGAGTGTGAGGAGGACATGCAGGGCGGTGAGAAAGGGACTGGGAAAGAGAAGGGAACAATGGATGGGAAGGGGAAAGGGAAGGGGAATGGGAAAGGGAAGGGGAAGGGAGACGGTAAAGGGAAATGTAGTGTAAAACGAACGCCAGGGGGAGGTGATATCTGTCTTGCCGTTGCTTTGCAGTTGCAGAAGGAAATTTAATAGACAGACTCGGACATGGAGGGCTCACAAGAGCGGGTATATTCTGAGGCAGATGCATCGCCCACCGTGTCAATTCCCTCAGATGATGATACCGACTCTACCCAGTCGGATGGCAAATATGACTCAGAACATGATCCTGATGTGGAAATGGACATGGAGGATGATGTGGACGCACCGGACAGCGTCGATTTGAACGGTGATGTGGATATGGAAAGGGATGGTGACGATGAGGACGAGCAAGATGAACAGGAGGAGGATGAGCATGAGGAGGAGGATACGGCTAAGGAGGAGGATAAGGATGAGGATGATGGCAAAGAACCTCGGACGATTGGCCAGGGAGAGATGGTGAATACATCAGCTGATGATCTAGATACCACGGTAGAGGATCTGCCAATTGTGCTACCTGAGCAAGGCCAGGAAATGCGCAAGCAGACCCCACGGCCACATGCTCCAGTGCCTGCCCCATGGCATCCAACCCGGGAGCCTTGCCCACGACCACAATCTCCCGAGAATTATCCCCACACTGGGCTGGAGGATTTGGGGCTTGTGATGCTGCACAAACGTCGCCCGGCGGTGCCATCATTGCGAGGAGCTGAGGCAGCCGGAGACACCTCAGATGTGGATGTAGATCAGGAGCTGCTTGGCGAATCGGCAGGTGGCGACAGTCTCCCCCAGGTTCCTCTCCGTGATGCCCCTGACCCTGAAGCCCGCCCGGATGGCTAGGTAGGAGAGGAGTGAACCAGTCCTCGTGTTGCAGAGGAGGCGATGGTTGATGTGTTCGGGTTGGCGATGGGTTCTTGACTTGTTCGGATCCTTTGTTCTAATCTATGTATCTCAGGCATAGACTATTACACACATCGCGAGGTTTTTGGATTGCTCAGGGTCTATTTTATTTATGGGTTTTGTATTGGTTTTTGTTTATTCATAGCTTTATGGGACATCGCGCATGTAGCATTTTTGCAACTCCTGGCGTGTAAGGAACCTCCTTGTGATGGTGTTGAGGCTGAATAAGTTAGCTGAAAGTATCGTGAGCTTACACACCAGGCTGCCCAGGCCCAGCACGAACTTTTGTCCCTTTCTACAGTGTATACTCTGCTCCTCGCGTGTCATTGACAATGCCAGAGAAGACCCGTTTCTGTTCCCCCAAATTTTCATGCCGAATGAAGTTCACCACAGACAGCTGGCGACTTAACCATATCAAATTACACCATCCTGAAAACCTTCAGGTTGAGCGCCAGAAGAATCTGACTGTTCGCAGCGTGCCCCGAAACGATCAACCTGCTCCATGTCATGAATTCAACGCTAACAACGATTTGTTGAAGACTTGGACGCATTTCCGTACCTCAAACACGTTGAAAACATCGCAGACTTGGAGTCTCAACCACCGCCACCTCCTCTGCCGTGGACGGAAATATACGCAGGAACCGGCGCGCCCCTGATCCATTACATTGCTGAGCCATGGGAACAGGACGCTCAGGGTTGCCTTGAGACGATCCTACAAAACAACCCCTACTACCCGTTCGCGACGCGTGAAGAGTACAAATATATCCAGTGTGGGATCAAGAAGAAGGGCATGAAGACGTACTATGACAACATGCTGCAGGAAGAAAACACTGCTCTGCATTTCCCAAGCTTCAATAACGGGGATAGTGTCCAAAAGCTCATGGCTAGCATGCCTGATGATAAGACTCTTGGGGAGTGGAAACGACACACTCTCGAGGATATGAGATGGAATGACAATCACGAACGCCCCATCAAATACTGGACCCGAGAAATCATCAAAAGCATGAGCTGGTTGATGCGGCGGCGAGCATCTTCTTCATGCCCCTCAGCGTTGCTTTAACAGCGACACGCCACCGAAACGCCTCTATACCGACATGCACACTGCGGACTGGTGGTGGGTGACACAGGTAAGGTGAGATACACCAGGATAATAACGTGCTAATCGACGTTTAGCCAATGCTCAGAGTGGGGGATAAACTGGTTCTCTTCAGCTTCATGTCCGACGGAACACATCTCTCGAAATTTGCTGGCGACAAGATAGAGTGGCCTGTATATATGACAATTGGCAATCTATCTTCGAAGATCTGCCAGATGCCCTCAACGCACAGTGTCGTAATGGTCGCTCTCCTGCCAATTCCAATCAAGAACCGCACTATTCCTCAGAAGCGGCCGGATGAGCAGCTGCAAACAAACTGAGAAGTGCTGAATGAAGTACTCTCACCTTTAAACGAAACCCCGATGCCGAGAGCAGGTATTACAACGTCCTCTGTGCCGAAGGCAACTTCAGGCGTTCTAAACCGGTTTTAGCAGCATGGCTTGCAGATTGCCCTGAGTATAGCGACCTACATGATCTTCAGCGGCATGTCTGTTTGTGGTGCGAGTGTCCAAAGAACGAACTTGGAGTTTATGTCCCTCCTGACAAGCAACACCCCAGGTGGGATTACAACGTATATCGAATGCTCAGCAATGCCAATACGAACCAGCAAATGCCGAACTCTCGTTGCACCATGTTCACTGAGGATTCAACATGTTTCGACCTATTCGCTGTATAGTGAGCGACCTCCCTGCGCCCGACCTTCTCCTTACGATGCAGATCGGCAAGCTTGACCACCTCCAGAAGTGGATTTTTCACTTGATGAAGACGCATAAACGGCTCGACAAGTATAATGCAATCTGGTTATCCGTGCCTGCTTACCACAACCTCACACCACACTATAAGTCATCTGAAGAAATTTGTCAATGGAATGGGGAGGGGATGAAGGAAATGAGCCGGTACCTGTTTGGAGTTGTGACCCAGTCTCCACTAGGCAGAAGCCCCGCTCAGCGTCCCATATTCAATCACGCAATTGAGTTCACCCAGGCATTGTTAGAATTCTATATGTATGCTCGATATAAATCACACAATGATGCAACATCGAGCTACATGGAGGATGCCTTGCGTTGTTTTCACACCTTCAAAGATGTATTCTTACTTGGGCGAGGAGGCAAAAAGGCGAAGGCCAAAGCCAATGCTCTGAGAATTGAACTTGTGAAGAAGCGAAAGGTAGACAAGGAATCAATTGCTGAAACATTGACGCCGTCCAAGCAGCGGTGCGAAATGAACGCCTGGCGGGATTATATCAGCCACGAGATTGATGTTTCCAAGGGGTTAGATGTCGACTTCAACTTTCCGAAGATCGACATAATGTCTCCTTGGGTAGAACAGATTTGTAGATACGGAGCCTTGCAACAGTATTCTGCCCAGAGATATGAACAAGCACATAAAACGAACCTCAAGGACGGTTGGAATGCCTCCAATCACAATCTCAACTACCCGCCACAAGTAATCACCTTTCAGCATCGCATCCTCTGCTTCGAAATCAGAGAGCTCAATCTCCAAGCCCTTGCTCAGCGTGGGGAGAATAGCACTGCCGCCTGCAAAGTCCTCCCTTCCGGTGCTGATCTGGCTGCCCCCCTGAGCCCCTAGTCATGTGCGAAGCCTCAAATCATGGGACCCCAAAACCACCGTGATGGATCGCATCCTGACGCTATGATCACAGATTTCAGAGCATTACTTGACAATACACAAGACGCAATGCGCCACATGGCAATATACAGCGGCACGCAGCAGTTTATCAAGCATATGAGTCGTAATAAGACGTATATATCGGATGAACAACTGCACCCAATGGAGCTCTGTATTTACCATGGTATTAAGGTTCAAGATGAGGGTTTGGATGGTGAACACATATCTCAGATCTGTTGATGCACAGGAAGCCAGAGCTGGCGGGTAGGGGATCGACAAAACGACTGGGTGTGGGTAAAGCAATGCCAGGGGAGGTGTTATGGCGTGCTGAATGGGCGTCTCCCGTGGTTACTGCAACGACTATTCAAACTCAAACTCCCAAACGTGGATGGAGCTTTTGTTGAGTACTGGTTAGCCCTGGCGCTCACCACAATACCTGAAAACTCTGGTAACTTGGATCCCGTCTCGAAATTTGTACAACTGAGAATACCAGCGGCAGCCGGTGCTTTGCAGGTTTTCAGCGTGGGAATAATCGTTGGCTGCACACACGTAATTCCAGATACAGCTACTAGTAGTAAGACAGGAGACAGACTGAACGAGTGATGAATTGTCAATTGCCACATAAATCAGGCGACTTGGAATGATGTGTATAATTAGTAAAGAGAGAATTGCATTTTGCACACAGGTAGAAGGAAGGTGAGGGGAGATTTCCGCAGCGTCACCCATTGCATTGCAATCCCAATTCAAGGGCGTACCCAATGAACCCATTCCGACGTATGGTCACAGTTGGCCACAGCGCCAGAGTGATCATTTACGATGGGAGACCGACAGAACGCAAACGATCGGTGAAAGAGTGATTGGAGGGCGATACACAATGTGATGCGTTGTATTGACGCCCAGCGTTGAATAATCCTCCACCGGAGTGTCTCTGACGGGTCAGATGGAGCGCGTCCACTCTAATGAAGCCATTCCGCCCGAAAGGAATTTTTTTTTGCTGATGTCCTGAAAAGTCTTTTCGGGCTCTCTGTTTGTCATCCCCGCATTTTCATCTTTCCTCATTTCTTCCTGCTTTGTGCTGAGCAGCTGCCTCTGCATGTTCGACCCGCCCTCTTGCCCCAGCGGTTTCTCTCTCAACATATTGCTTGATCCATTTTTCTTTCTCTTCATTGCTCGAGAAGTGCATTTCTCATCGTTTCTCCACCGCAAACTTCATTTTGGATCGCCAGCTGCCCAATACCCCAAGCGCTTGTACTCTCTCAGCTTCCATGCTGCTCTTGCCGCCATTCACTTGATGACATCATTGGGTGACTCGCATCGTTGACTTGCCATATTTGCCCACCAGAAGTGGCAAAACGTTCATTTTCGTAGCATTAGTCATTGTAGTTTACGTTAACTTTGTTGTTGGGCAAGATGTTGGATGTTGCAAGATATGGACAATATGATGGCAAGATGCGTCTTTTTTGTCAAGGTTGGTACGTTTACTCGGCCTGAACAAACCAATAACTTGCTTTTGACAATCAATAGAATGGGAATAGTTAGGCTAACCGTACAATATGACCTCAATGCCAAAATAGGCTTCTAGTAATATCGCGGAGATTCTTTGTGATGAACGTCAGCAGATGTCATATCCTTCGTACAATGACGTATTTATGTCTGACAATCATGTGATTTCGGCTGTCGTACACCTCAATTTGGCCCTGTGTGCAATCACACAACTTCGGACTGACTAATTGCACATCGTGGGGTGGTGCAAAACCGCAGCAACTTGTGCCCATACCCAGCAGAATTCGTCTTGATCATATGGATAATCTTGGCTCTCACATATTGCATTCTGACACAATGCTAAATATATAGTCCTCAGGACTTCCCAATCCTTTTCATTATCATCTTCCTCTCCTATTCCACACCAGCAAATCATGGAAACACAACCACCCCAGCCAGGAGAGACCGCATCTAAATCGAGCGAATTTGCGGGCTCTTCATCAAATTCATCAGTCATAGGCACACAGGAAGAACGCAGACACCAGTTGGGCCACAGCGACGCTGCCAATGCAGCCACCAGAAATATGACCCTGGATGCACCCTCAAAACCCGTCAGTAAAACTGGATGCAGCAAGAATAAGAAGCAGTTTGCAGTTGGATGTAAGTATATGCATCTCGCGGTGAACAGCCACCAATTACCTGTATAACGTACAGCAGATGTACACAGAGAGCTGTGCAACCATTATAGCTCTGCCGCAAGGGGGAGACCTCAATGGTCGATGAAGGCATTTATCTGCACAGTCCGTCGAATCGAACATCATGATGTTGTCAGTGCATGGATTTTTGCGGACAAATTTCCTGAAACGCATCCCTGTCGGTGAACAAAACAGGCTATAATCACCTGAGGGGAAGCTACAGAAGTGTATATGGTTGAGGTAATCGCTCAATCTCATTGTCACAAGCAGCAACAGATTTCTTGTAGGTTTTCAACACGTCTGCTACGATGGCAAGGCAAGGATGGCGGTTACTGTTGGAACAGTCCGATATGCGCCTGGCCATGAATATGCCGAAAACGAACAATGGAGGGTATTTGTGTGCTGTATTAGTTGATACACAATTCCAGATGAAGAACCCTCACAACGAGGTCCGAGAACAGAAAAAGTGGGGTGTTGACGTTCCTGGGCAAACAAAGATGTAGGCTGCGATAGCAAGACACCAGGCTATGCTTCATCGAAACCACATGGCGAGATGCCTTCCTTGCCAAATGGCACTTTAAAGAATCTGCAGACACAATGGAGACGCAAAGGAACAGGCACACCTCCACCCGACCGAAGCAGACAGCCGACTCCAGAGCCGACCCCACCTCTGCCAGAAACGCAACCCGCCCTAACTGGTAACAATGGCGGACCTCAACTTTCCCAAATCGTCAATTTGCCGGCCGGATATGCGTATTCACATACATCTCTTCCCTGTGCTGAATCTTTTACTCTTGATGTATCTGCCCAGGATAGCCAGCATGATACAGATATTGATCCAGATATGCTGACTGATGAAGGAATATCCACCGGTTAGTACGCTATCTGCTGTGTGGTATCCCAGCTGACATCCATTTTGAAGACCAGAGCAGCCTATTGAGGGAACCTGCAAGTGATGACAAGCATTGATTGAAATGCACGGGATTCTGGAGATTGTTACTATATAATTATATGTATTTGTGAAGAACAATGTAGTGATCAAGAAGAAAGTAAATGAAAACACTAGACAGGCTGCCAAAACAATGTCAATGATGGACTACGCCAAATCAAATGATTGCATAATGTGGATACACCTGTAGCAAAATGAGTGTCGATGGAGCATGAACAATTTTAGGTCATGTAAGTCTGGTAAGGGAACATTGATTTGCTCATTGTTATACATAATTGAAGTATTGGCCACATTTATTGGCAAAAATCATGGAGACACGCTCCCTACAGCATCTTGAAAATGAGCGTCAACAGAGCATCAACGATTATTTGGCATGCGGCCTGGGTCATCACACCGCTGATAAGTTCCAGGCAGTCAGTAAGCAATCATTGGCCGCCTGTATAAGCAAAAGAGATTGCGATACCCTCGCTGCCCCATCTTGAAAATGAATGACACCGGAGCATCAACAATTGTTGGTCATGTATGTTGGGTAATATGGGGTGCGACAGGTTGCAAATGGTCATAAACGCATTACTGGCTGCTTCTATAGGCAAAAGAGGAAGAGAAACGCTCCCTGCCCTATCGTGAAAATGAGTGTCAACGGAGCGTCAGCGTTTGTTGGTCGTGTATCTTCGGTAATATGGGGTGTGACAGGTTGGAAACAGTCATAAACAAATTATTGGCCAGCTTATTTGGCAAAAAAGAAAGAGACACGCTCGCTGCCTGATCTTGAAAATGCGCGTCAATGGAGCATCAATGATTGTTAGTCGTGTATCTTCAGTAATATGGGGTGCGACAGGTTGCAAACCGTCATAAACAAATTATTGGCAGCCTTCTTAGGCAAAAGTGAACGAGACACGCTCCCTGTGTGAGCTTGAATATGAGCGTCAACTGAGCATCAACGATTGTTAGTCGTGTATCTTTGGTAATATGGGGTGCGACAGGTTGCAAACAGTCATAAACAAATCATTGCCTGCCATTATATGCAAAAAAGACAGAGTAACGCTCCCTGCCCTGTCTTGGAAATGAGCGTCAACGGAGCGTCAACAATTGTTGGTCGTGTATCTTGGGTACTATGGGTTGCGACAGGTTGCAAACAGTCATAAACGAATTATTGGCTTCCTATATAGGCAAAAGAGAATGAGAAACACTCCCTGCGCCATCTTGAAAATGTGCGTCAACGGAGAATCAACGATTGTTGGCCTTCCATCATCTTTAATCACAGCGCAATGTGGCCGGTATGGTCTATATACATTGTTTTGACTGCTTTTGTATGCTAAACGGCTCAGCAATACTTAGTGGTAGCTCTGGAAATGGAATAGGTTGTTACTGTCCCCGAGGATGTGGCGGGAATATCGGGTACATATCTGCCTATCAAGGCTGCCATCTCATTGTATATGGATGCTTGTGATCAAGCGCCATTCATATTACTGAACATGCAAGGCCAGTAATCGTTTAGTCTCTGTTGAGGCTCGTTTTCAAGATGGCGTAGGGAGCGTTTCGCTGTCTCTCTTTGCTATGAAGGCGGCCTATACGATGTCTATGACTCTGTGTAACCTGTCGCCCCCCTGATTACCCACGATACACAACTAACAATTGTTGACACTCCGTTGACGCTCATTTTCAGGATGTGGTACGGCTCGTGCTGTTGTTGATTGTGATCACTAAGGTGGCCAATCCCTCGAAAATGAACAGTGATGTACCAATGTCAATATTTTACAATTATCAGTAGCATATCAGAATGCGACTATCAATGGGAAACGCGAAACGCAGAACTGGAGATCCGAATCAACGGGTATATCGAAACCCGGTGAAAGTTGCAGATTGGCACGTACAGTTCTTGGATTGGCCTGCGAAGAGCCAGCGGGTCGGGTTAATGGACAGGTCTGGAGCCGAACTGACCTGTTTTTGCAGTCCAAACCCGGACTGCTGGCATGTGTCCCAGGCCAGTTGCTAACACTACTTGGATGGAAGGGTACTCGGAACTAACAATGGCAGGTGACAATCATGCTGCACAGCTTTTGAGTGCCTACCTTTGACAAAACTCATTATCGCAACGAGCAACAAAGCATTTGCGTTTCATTATACAGTTGGGCTAACCCCCGCTGGGCAAAAATACAACACTCCCAATTACATGATAGCCATACACGGAGTCCTACTGTTGCCACTAAGCCTTTCCAGAAACCAACCTCTCCACAGTTAATCACGACATCATGGTCTTCCAATATAACCCTTCATGCATGAATGTGACTGATGTAATAATAGTATACTTAAAACGCCACAAAGAGACCCAAAACCTCTCCAAAAGACCCCAAATTGTTATCCATCCATCTACCCTGCAAAGTGCCAAAAAATTTCCCGCCCACAGTGCTAATTCTTGAACAGCCGTCCAGCCAGTGCATTCCATTCTCACAATAACGAATTTGCAGCTGGGCAGCTGCTTGTATGTATTCTATTGGCCAAAGAGCCCACAGCGGGAGGATTCACAAGGTGATTGTGCTCACATAGCCAAATCACATCCTCATCAGCAACACCGCTTTGCTAATGATCGGGAAAGAGACGAAGAGCACGGTTTTGGATGACTTTCAGGTACTGCTGGGATTTGAAAATCCTCCTTTGAATGTTTCGTGTCAGACTTTTGGAAGCCTGATTTGATTGTCCGAATGTTTCTCGGATTTTGGCGCCATTTCTCAGCATCACCATCTGATTCCTCCCTCAAATGATCAATCCTATCCTCGGCTGCAAGTGGAAGGATGTCATCCACACAAAGCTAGCTACAGCAATAACGCATAGGCATCTGGGCACCATATGTGCCATCGGCTTGTTGGCCAGGATAAACGACACAAAAAAGAGTTGGGTTGTTTGATTTCATCACTGACATTACCCTTTCAGCAGCAGTATTGTTATCGATGATTGGGGTAACGTTACGCGCATGCAGGCCACAATCTGCATTAGGCTGCTCCCGGCAGCCACAAACCTCTCAGAGTGTCTGTCTGTCGTCTGGCAGTCTTGTGATTGCAGCATTCATGATTGGCAAAATGGTCGTATTGACAATTGATGTAACTATCAGATGTATCGATTCATCATCCCCAGGCCAGTACCATGAGAATAGGGGGGTATTATTTAGACCGACCCTGTTCCCAGCAATGTCGGGATCCACACAGGCGATGGTAACGCTCAATGGCTTGACAAGGAAATCTTCCAAGGAGTCGCAACACACCTTTATTAGTGAAGACCTGTGACCCAAGGTCTCATCCTCATCAACGTCTGAATGTACACATCATCAGGAAGAGCAAAAGAAGCATCAGGGCGACAAAATACATACCAACATGGAGGAATTTCCTCTGTTGGTTGGAGTTTCATCGATAGTCTGTTTCTTTTGGCGTAGGCCAACCTTGCTGAACTCGTCCAGTGCTTCCTTCTGTTTCTGACCATTGAGGTTAGTGTCGACTTCCATGAACTGCGTCCAAAGCAACCGTATAGACACCAGATGATTGATTCCAGTAACACTGCAATCGATTAGAAGATTCCATTGCTCTGGGCCGGCACCTAGCTTGTTGCTGATGCTCATGGACTGGGCAGTCTCCCAAACATGCTCCCTCACATTATGATCGTTCTGTTGTGTTGTCAAGCCACCCTTCCCGTGCCAGATCCCCATGGTTTCTGTTGCCCATTGGCTGACTCCAACACCAGTGTTCTCGGCCCATATGCGGACTTGTAGAGTCAGTATCTGAATTGAATCAGCATCTGCAATGATCGATTTTGGCAACCAGAAGGCATCTCATTACATCTTATGTCCTCAACAGTGGTCAAGGATTGAGTAGAGGATATCAAATGCCAGTTACTCCAAAGAAGTGTTGGGAGTGTGGAATATATTGTGAAGGGTGATAGGATGCGGTAGCAGAGGTGAGGAGGGTGTGTCAAAAGTTCTGGAGATTATAAGTCTGGTGAGCAGGCAAGGCAAATATATATGTGTGCTTGGAGGGGTTGTCTTGATCTGGCAACATCAGCTTGGCTGCTATTCAGCTAGGAAATGATTTGCTTAGCATCATCTAAGTGCGCTGATGTGTTGACTGAATGTTTAAATTCATCACAAAGACAGGCAAAAGCATGCTCCACAGTCATGTCTCACTCGTTTGTCTTTACACTTGTTCATGTACCCCACAATGATGTCGCTGGGTCGGAATGTCAGGAGAAAGCTAGAGTAATCTAACATATGAACGTAACAAAAAGTGACGATCACTAACCGGGCAATGCAGATAGGAGGGTCTTGTGAGAGTGCAAAATAATCACCGTGATGAGCTGAATGCAGGTGTATCCTGCTTTTCGAGATCCAAGAGATGTTGGAAATCAGTAAGCAATAATATTTATTGTAAACATGTGAAGGAGGAGGAGAGGAATCCTAAGAAAGTGGTGGGACTGCTTTGTGGAAAATGTAAATTGAGGTGCAGCATTTTCCGAGGACCAGCTAGTCTGCAAAGGTACAAGTAGCTAAAGCACCTTCAAGACTCTTCCTAACATTGTTCTAAGATTTCATTTTCATAATGAAACGTGAATTTTCATCACCAGTGTCAATAATGCTCGAAAACGTACTCCTACGTTGGCACTTACATCACTCACCTCTGTCGGGACCAGAGAGAAAGGATAGTATATGTATCAGCTGAATAAATGCCAGATGTTTGTTTGGGGATCATGCACAATAGTATTCCACATCCATTGAATCAAGAACCTCATCCCAACATTGTACTTCACCCTTCTGACAATGTTTCGAGTGAGACTGAAGCCTACAGCAAAAATGTGTGTATCGATCGAGAGCATCCTCCAGTTTGGTCACGTATTTATGGTACCCCACACTTGGACAACGATCTAGCAGGCAGGCATATTTGTACCGAGTATTGTGATATCTTGGAGAATGACATAAATCTTTGGTCATGGTTGAATTGTGAGGAGGCGTATCGCATAGCGCACAGGTGAGTCGAGCACAATGTCCACAGAGGTGATCTCAACAAGCTTTTCAGGAACCTTACAATAGCAACCATCACCAACTACACTTCATCCTACACGTTATTCAAAAGATTCAATGAAATGTCCTATGCAATATGCATCAACTCATGGACATCTGCCAAACTGTGATACAATTGTTTGGCCGATCCAATCAACCTTCGCACTGATGATTACACACATTTGGTTGCCGCAATCCGGTTGAATGCATTGTGTTCCTCTTGCAACAGCCGGTGTTCTGGGGACATATGTCGTATGCTCCAGCAGGGGAATTCCATGAAACTGAGCAACATAACTACTCAGAGGTGAGATCAAGTGACTGATGGTGGAATGAACAAGCACGTTAGTTGAATTTCGTCATAGCTGTGGTGATTCTGACTGCATCAATAGCTATGGTGGCCGCATTGAGCCATGATTGTCCTGTATTTTGCTGTTCAGACCAGACACATCTTACAAATCATTCGAGCGAAAACAAGGAATCGCCAGTGTCTTTGAGTCCTGGAAACATTGAATCATGATTGGATCACAGCCTTCGAATCTTGCAAGAATCCTTGTTGCCCCTTTCCCTGGTCCTCAGAAATATCACTTTAAAGGACAGTGACAAACTTCCGCAGTGAAGCAACAACAATTCCACAATCAGGAGATTTCAAAGAATGTATTCATGCTTATTTGTTGTCCTTTCGACGCGCATCTCAACACTGCAAGGTTCATGCTTCGTGTGGATGTTCAGATCCAGGAATGTCATCCTGCCATCTATGCATGGACGGCTGAGTACTTCGAAAAAATTCACTTCCACTGGATCATGCATCCTGATTGCCCACTGTATAAAGCACCAAAATCATCATTTGGAGAAGGGAATTCATTGTCATGGCAATTGAGACTATTGGCTATACTTCCAAAAGTTGATACTCACAACTCAGGGAGATGAGACAGAAGGTCCAGAAGCGGAACAATATCTGGAATCAGCCATCGAAGAATGGGAGTATTGGCAAACAAAACCAGCGAATTAAGTCAACAACGACAAGAGTAATCGGAACGCAGACAGGGGCGATTGACTTACAACATCAAGTTAACCCTCCAGGAAGACTCCCAGCAGACCAGGACCATCGGGGGAGAGTGGACACATCACGGAAAGAGAACATGCACGTAAATTCACACAATTGAGTGGATTCACGACAAGCCTTGGCAATGATAGCAAATCAGTGACTTTAGAATAACTTAGCAATCTCGACAGAGAGCGACATATGGACACAGGCATTCCGTCCTTAGGGTTGACCTGAACCCAGAATGACATATCGAGCAGGCCTGGACTTTGGAAGAAGGTCGAACGCGTGCGACCCCATCCCACAATGAGCAAACCAGCCACGATGGCAACCAACGACAGTAAGCGTCCTATTGGATGCGTGATTGAATAACCCCCAGTGGAGAGAGATATAAACATGGCGGAAGCAGGAGAGGCTGGTGGTGCGATTGGCGCAATGCCGGGGAAGACAACATGCATGGCCTCCATGGCTGCAAGCGAGCAGTGGAAGTGTAACAAGAATGTGAAAGGCAGAGGAGTGAGACCTTGAAGTGAGCAAGCGCACCGAGACACTGGAGGAGCCGAATGGAGACAACTCTGCACCAGCAGGCGCGAGAGGTGATGCAGCTGCACCAAACTATCGACCGGATGGCCAGAATGCTAGCAGCACACACGTTGCGGCAAGTGGAGTATTGGCTCGGCATGAAACAATGGCCGGAGGATACTGAGACTAAGTGGGATGAGTGCAACAGGGACAATGTACAATGGGGGACGGGCATCACGGATATGACTGTGAAAGGGCTGGCCACCCCAGGTGTAGGCGAAGCAGCACCGACCCAGCAGGCTGGAAGAGAAGGAACAGCCGAGACTGCAAGGCAGGGAGGCGGAGACCTAGAGGCCTCACAGTGTGCAGGCACAATGCAGGATGGAGAGCCAGAGAAGGGCCAGCGGCAGCAGCGACCAAAACCCAAACCGAAACTGCCACTCAACCAGCAGCCTGAACCGCAACACAAACCCAAACCTAGGTCAACACCCACTCCGGCCAGGAGGTGGGAGACAATCCAACGATGAACCCAGATTCAGACGGCTCCCACCATCCTAGGCCCCACCCGGAAGGCTGGATCAAGCCAGGCCGAGTGACGCCTAATTGTATGGAGAGATGAGAGTGTACCTCTGCCGAACAAGATCGACCAGGATCTTGCATCATCAATCAACAGAGCACTTTTCCACCATAAGGCACCAACTCACATCCAGATCATGAATGCAAGGAAGAATGTGAAGGGTGCTATCATGGTGGTCACCCAACAGAACTCAATGGCTGCGATGGCACTGGCGTACCGCAACCTTATCATCAATGCAGCACATACGGTCGACTAGGGTGTCATTGACGTTGAAGCAAACGAATTCTGGGCTAGGCTGCAAGTCCATGCAGTCCCACCCATGAGGTACATGGGCAAACGCCAAAATGGCATGCAAAGGATGCGGGACAGGATACTTGCTGAGAAGGAAGGAGTAGTGATCCCCTTCCAAGTGCGATGGCTGGCAAACCCACACAGCATCAGGGAAAGGAGACAGAGGGGGGAGCTCTCCGCATTGTCAGACGTCATTGAACTTAAGGGGCATCCGGTCGCGCAGAGACTAGTAATTGAGGGCATCAATGCGGCAGGAGTGTGGTACCGAGTCGAACCATTCACGAATGTAGGCCCAGACAGTTGATGTGAGGATTGCTGAAGCTGGGGCCACATAGAGAGCGAGTGCAGGGGCATACCAGCATGCGTCTACTGATCAGGGCCGCAGCGCACCAGCACCGATAGGTGCAACGTCGTAGGGTGCAGTGCAAAGCAGGGTTCTCTCTGCGGCCACACACAAGAGAAACGCCCTAACTGCAAAGGAAAGCACATCGCACTCAGCAGTAGGTGCGCAAAGAGGGCTGAAGCCACCAGAGAGGCAGGGGATAGGAGGAGAAGAGATCCAGCAGGACGGACCACACAGACCACGAGACCAACCTCAGGAGCGAACAGAACAGTGCTCGGCCTCGGGGTGAGGGCACCGGAATGAGGAGAAAGTGGCGGGAGCGAACTGGAGAGGGCGGATGCAGAGGAAGGGGGAGTGGAGGCCGAGGACGTCACACTGGCAGAGAGTATGATGCCAACGACAACGGCAACACCAGCACCATCCGCAACGGGAACTGCCACAGCCGCAGGGACCGGCATTGAATCTGATAATGGAATGGGAGCTGCTACCCCCAATGTGTAGAGTGATCCATCAGAACTGCGCTCAGTCATATGTACGGACCGTGGCTGCGCCCGAAACTGGGGTGGAACGGAAAGCGGATGTAGTTTTTCTCCAAAACCTGCCGACGGAAAGAGCGGGAATCGGAATAATCCACTCAGTATACGACATTAGAGAAAGAAAGTTGGTCTGGATGGTGGTGCACAAGGGAAGTGGTCTTACAATGAACGAACGAACTGACTTTAGCAACAACGCAGACGACAACATAATTGTTGTGGACATCAAACGGCGGGGAAAGAAAATGATAAGGATCATAAACATTTACATTCTGAGAACAAGGGAGATAAGAGAGAGACCAGCAAGGAGACTGAACTGGGAGAAAATGGTCAAGCAGGGGGGAAGCGGCATGCTGCTCGCGGGAGATTCCAACCCCCACAGCCATTCCTTGAAGCTGAGGTTAGTGTTAGCAACGGTTCCGGACTGTCATTTCGGGTCTGGGTCCAGGTCCAAACCGAACCGTTGCCAAATTGGCGGTCCAGGTCGTCAATAAACCCGAACTGCCCACTCGGGTACAGTTTCATGGAAAACTCCCAATCCGTCTGAATTGGGCGGGTTGTCAGCGGGTTACCCAGTGGGTCCATCTATAGATTCGTATAAGGCTCTTGAATTTGCAGTGTGTTAATAGTATCTTATCAAAATCGTGTTTTCAGCAACCAACAATGTGCTTTTGCTTGTTGAGCAGTTTGCAATATGGAGTAATTTGGTATCTGTATATCACCTTCCATAGATGGTATTTTTGCCTAGCAAGGCGGTCAATAATACAGTTATAGACGCGAAGATCTGCACGATGCCTTGATCACGAAATATACAAGTTCCAAAACGGTTGATGCTGCGTTGACGCTCATTTTCAGGATGCCGCACGGAGCATGTCGCTGTTGTTTTTGCCAGTAAAGGCTGCCAATATCTCATAAATGAATATCCACAACCAATCAGAACATAACCTACTCCAGATGCAAAGCTAAAAATTGTTGACGCTCCGTTGACGCTCATGCTACGAATGGGGCGATGACCGTGTTGCTATCTCTTGTGCCTGTAAAAGCGGCCAATACGTCTGTTATGCATAACAGTGACCAAGTCAGTTGTGAATTACTGTACTAACAAGACCACAAATCATTGACGCTCCGTTGACGCTCATGCTAAGAATGGGGCAGTGAACGTGTTGCTATCTCTTTTGCCAATAACTGCGGCCAATACGTCCGTTATGCATAACAATGACCAAGTCACCTGTGAATTACCATACTTACAAGACCACAAATCGTTGACGCTCCGTTGACGCTCATGCTAAGAATGGGGCGGTGACCGTGTTGCTATCTGTTTTGCCAATAAATGCGGCCAGTACATCCGTTACGCATAACAACAACCATGTCATGGGTGAATTACCGTACATACAAGACCACTAATCGTTGATGCTCCATTGACGCTCATTTCAATGAATTGTCCATTCAACATCTGCTGCCGTCGATAATTGTTTGCATCCTGATTTGACTTTATCAGTTATCTTTCTGCCTCATTGAGACTCGGCCCTGTGGCAAAGCCGAGCGGCGGAACCATGTTGCACTGTTCACTCTCACACGACTAAAAATGATGTATCATGCCAAAAGATTCATTGTGCCTGCTATACATCTATTGATGAACCGACATTCACAAGCTACTTCTTACCATTCCCCCATAATATATCTCTAACTGAAACTCTCGGTCAAGCTACATAAAGCTGGTGAACCATTGACACATTCTGTCCTACTGTTGCTTCCCTCTTTTATTTCTCCGTGTTTCAACTGCACTGACCGTCAATAACACCTTTCCAGCCTGTCTCTTTGACTTTCGTGTCGGCCGAACCAATCCGGGCACAGTGGCGCTGCGCTGACATCCTGCTGCTCTGGGCGTTCCGAATCCTCGATGCCATTGTATTACTCTATATCGGATTCATCATCCGCTGCGCAATCATCTTCGCTGTCATTTGGATTATTCAAGTTGCCATTCCAGTTTAGCCAATCATCGGAGTCCGACAGGCTTTCTGGTGCACTATCCTCGTCACTCCTACTGGATGACGGTTGATTCTCCAGATTCGGCGAACATTTAAGATTTGAGTTCGTCCTCCAGGGAGGTCCTTTCTAGACCAAGCTGGTGGCAAAGGTGATCTGTCTGACAATTTGTACGCAGCGGCACCATCATGTTGAGAGAGTGCTCAGGATGCTTTGACGATCTCTTCGGTGTCCGAAATGTATCCTACAGCGGTCATCTGCTTGTGTCGAGCGCGAGATTCCTTCTGGGTAGCACGTAGGTTTTGGCTGCCCTGCCACCTCTCCAAAAGTCGTGAACCTTGGCCATTCTGTGCAACTTCCTGTCCTCCACCTCTTTCTTCACTTCCAAGTTAGTGTCTGTGTTTGTGGTATCCAATTCGGGGTCAGTGCCAGCCAGAATCCCGTTATTGGCGCGAGCAAACTGCCTTACAACGACTTTTTCGCGAAGGGTCTCGCCTGTGGTTTTTGACTGCCTCCAGCCAATAACATCTCAGCCAAGGGAAAAGCTGGCCTCCGCTCCGACACCATGTTGTATGATAGAGAATATGCCATGCGCCACATTGGAGAGATCGGCGTACATTCAGTGCGTTTCCTCTTGTTGTCACCACCAATCGGTTATGTCCGGTATCCGAAATGTACTGCTAATCTCCATTGGGTCGGAGTGGTAATCATTGAGATCTGGATAAATTTGTCCACCATTCTTTGGTGCTTGAGGGAGGGAATTCAAATGGAGCTTGGCGGCGGTTAATAAGTGGGCTGCGCGATCGCTTCGTCCGGGGGTCGTCTCTGCCACATTGTTAGGCGTTAAGTATTCCTCATCATCGCTGGACGAATCATATGGATCAAAGGATGATTGATAGGACCCTGGAGCCGTTGCGGAGGGGACGAGATTGCTGTTCGGTATGGTTTCGAGTTATTGACCGGCACACGTCGATGCTTAGCGCAGTATTCATTCTCCACATACTTCAGAAAGGCCTCCTGGTATTGTGTTGTGTAGGATGTCTCGTCCTTGGGATTGATATCCATTCCCTTCCACACTTTCTGAACGATCGCAACTTCCGGAAATGATCGAGGTTGTGTGCGGATATCAGAAGCATGCCCGTCGTTGGAGTCAATTAAGGATAGTATTTTGACATCTTCTGTCGAGCTAACTTCACCGCTAAGAACAAGTCTTCCTTCCTTCCACTGAGTCTTCTCCTTGGCCAAAGCTCGCATCACGCCATCCATGTGATGTTACATGTCATTGTATACTGTGATAATGTGATGCAATGTAACTGTATGCCTCTTCGACATCCAAAGGGTCCAATATCGAAATGGCCTCAATGCTTCCATGACATACTCGACAATCATCCAGTCAGCCTGGGTTCTGAATTGCGACCGGTATTCACTGTATTTTGGGTTGTGAAGCCACTCGGGTGTGAATTCCCGTAAACAGTAGGCGCGCTCGAGCAACTCCAGTGTAGAGTTTCAACGTGTCTTCACATCCATAATTGGAAGTACTGCAATGCGGACTTTGGCTTTTTGACAGTCAATGAACTCGTTTCAGTGACCAGGTGTTAGCGTAATTAATACAGCAAGCATTCCCTGCTATATGAAGGTCAGCTTCAGGACTTTCAAAATATCGTGAAATACGTACTTTCTCAATTATCTTTGCTAAACCTGGTTTTATGGCCGACACTTTATTGATTCTAGCAGTGCCCTCTTTTCGAAGTCTTTTACTCTTCCCACCATCTATGCTTTCATTCTCTCCAAATTGCTGATCACGCTCATGGGCTTCCCAAGTCTTGGTGTGGCCTTTCACACCGAGACTGCTGATAAATGCACCTGAAGCGAGCTGTATGACGTGTGCCATGCACGGTATGTGGTTCCTCAATGCCGGCCATTCGATTCCAGAAGCCTCAAGTGTTGATTGCAGCTTGCATGTCATCGAGTAATTTGAGGAAGCATTATCAGTTGTAATACCAAGCAAACAGCCGTCGGTCAGCTCAAAACGATCAAGCACATCCTTCAAATGTGCGGCTAGTCATGCTCTACTATGTTAGCCCTTGACCTATCATCCTTAACTAGCTTTCGAAAAGGGAATAGAACAGGCGATCAACCTCATCGAAAGCCAGTTGAATTTCATGCAATGCCCAATTTCGATCCATATACTAAGCAATGACCGATGTTATGGCCAATTTGTTCGTTGATGTCCATCCGTCCAAAGCTAAACTCACTTTATTTCGTACCGGCAATTGCTTCCTAATTGCATCCAGTGTCAGTGCATAATCCCTCCGGCAAATGTTAGTAAGAGTCGTAGCAGATGGCAGCACTAGGTCCTCGAGTAATGCCTTATATGACCGCCGTAGCTCAAGATTTGATATAGCGTTTCATGGAATATGTGCCAAAACAAATCCTAACATGAGGTAGTGATTCCACGTGTCTTGGTGAAATTCGGAAGTTTCAAAGTCCTTAGCGGCCAGTTTGGAACGTTTTGTCTGTCATCCCGGTCAATATGGATTAAACTGGATATCACATATGATTCTCCTCTGCAAACTTACTATGGTGATTCCTCGACTTCCTTGCCTCTTCAAAATGGCCAAAGCTGTTTCATCGACCATCGAACTAGTCAATTCTGTGACCTCTGACTCTGTTATTTCATTTAACTTTGCAATGTGAGCTTCTGCCAGCAAGTGTTTCCCCATTGAGCTTGTCCCATGTTCTGATGGATGGCAAAGAACTTGATGGCAAACGATACATATGATGCCAGGGCTGCCTTCCTCCTCAATTCCACAGTGTAAATAGAATCGCCACGAAGGCGCATGTCTAGATGCATTCCAAGCAATAGGCCGGTTCGAGCCTACATTCATTGTAGCCCACCATGCGTCGAAGATGATTTGCAAAGTGAGGTCGGTCAAATCAAGAATAAAGACACGTTCATTTTTGGAAGAGATCATAACCTCAAGCAATGATGTGTTCAAAGATTTTGTATCCAACATGGCAGTAGAAATTAGAAAGCTGGGTAATACGACTTGAATAACTGCTGAAAATAAAGATACAGTATAGCAGACTACGGGTTCTTAAACATTGACTCTACAGTTACAAGGAAAATAATCAGATCAGTAGGACATTGCATGCATATTTGTGAAGTTGAATACAAGAACGAATTGCAACGACTGACCATGTAAAACACCATTTAGGAACAGCATACTGCAGTGTATTGCTGTGTAGCGTTCTGAGCCTTGACGCACCGTGGGCACTCAATTGTTGGAGGCGGACAGGATATCGTCACTTGCATTGTTGCCAATAAAGGCTGCCGATAGGTTCACTGTGGTTTATCTGCATTGCATTCCAGTCAGATTATCCAAGATGCCAGCGCAATGATTATTGACGCTCCATTAATGCTCATTTTGGGACATGGTTACGATCTTGTCCTAAGGATATTTGCCTAGAAAGGCGGCCAATAGTGCAATTTTGGATCATTATAGTCGCACAGCCCCTTGATGTTGCAAGAGAGAAGGCCTCAAATCGTTGACGCTCTGTTGACGCTCATTTTTAGGGCATAGTGACGATGTCGTCAAAAGCATTTTCCATAGAAAGACGGCCGATAGTCCGATTATGTGTTAATGTCGCCGCACTGCCCTCGGATTGTCCAAGATGCATGGCCAAAAGTCGTTGACGCTCCGTTGACGCTCATTTTTAAGACATAGTAGTGGTGTCTTCGCAACCATTTTCGCCTAGAAAGGCAGCTGATAATCAGATTTTGACACAATGTCGCCAGAAACTCCTAGGATTCTCCATGATACAAGGCTAAAAGTCATTGACGCTCTGTTGACGCTCATTTTTGAGACATAGTAGCGATGTTGTTGCAAGAGTTTTTGCCTAGAAAGGTGGCCGATAGTGCGATTATGGAGTAAAGTCGCCGCACAGCCCATGCATATTCCAAGATGCAAGGCCAAAAGTCGTTGACACTCTGTTGACGCTCATTTTTAGGACATAGTAGCAGTGTCATTGCAACTGTTTTCGCCTAGAAAATCAGCCGATAATCTGATTATGGCACAATGTCGCCGGATAGCCCTAAGATTCTCCAGGAAACAAGGCTAAATGTCGTTCACCCTCCATTGACGCTCATTTTCAGGACATAGTAACGATGTTGTTGCAATAGCTTTTGCCTGGAAAGGCGGCCGATAGCGCCATTGTGTAGTAATGTTGCCGCACAGCCCATGCATATTCCAAGATGCAAGGCCAAAAGTCGTTGACGCTCTGTTGACACTTATTTTTAGGACATTGTAGAAATGTTGCTACCACCATAGTTGTATTGAAAGGCAGCTGATAGTTCGATTATGAGTTACTGTACCCGCACAGCCTACTGGATGTTTCATGACGCAATGCCAAACATCGTTGACACTCCGTTGACGCTCATTTTTAGGATGTGGCAACGAGGGAGTCATTTGCTTTTGTCGCAACAACGCCGACTTATACATTCACTTTGAACCGATATGACAATGCAACCCATTGATTGCCGAATGTGTATGACTTAAAATCATTGACACTCTGTTGACTCTCACATTAATCACATCGAAACAGCCTTTGTACACTCAAGAATTGTATGCAATGAATCATATACGCATTTTTGACATCCGGTATTACGTTTGTATGTATAATGATATGCATCCAGGAGTTTTGTTACGTCTCAATTTCTGATCAACTGCTATCTACGCTATCTGAGTGAGATATGACTTGGCCTATTACATTCTCGCGCTTTCGGCCGGCAATTGACGGCATGTAGATCATTTCACTAGTTTTTAGTAAATATAGCTCGACTTCCTTACTATTCCTTATCCAGCTCCTTGTCCTCAATTTGCATGACGTACCACAAGCAATTTCAACTATCTCAACGATGTGCACCAGGTCTGTGCGGCGAGTTATGCAGTTGGATACATGGATGAATTCAACATGACGGTTGTTGTTCAGATCGATTCGTCGTGCTCGCTGACTGCTCTGTCTATGACACGTATGACATCACTCACTTAAATTTTGTTCGCATATTTCGTCACTAAGATTGCTTTTGCTTTGTCGCTTAACAGTCATATGCACATGGAAACTGAACATTTGGGCGGTCTTACAGTGCGATTTGGATTGTAGAACATTCACACAGTGCGTTCGACCCTTGCACATGCACAGATGAATTATCATGTCTCACAATTTGGTCACTGAAATGAAGTAATAGCTGACACATAGCAAAATTGGTCAACACCTTGCTTTTCACCGCGATCAGACGTCAAGAATTACACTTTGCACATCAATTCTTCCACAGACGCAGGAGCAGTCACCATCTCTTCGTCGGAATCCCATACCTATATGGTAATTAGCGGGAGGCTATATGCAGGGGTAAAAGCTTACTGGTTCAACTGGCTTCACATTCAGTAACGTGGACGAATCAGGCTCCGCAGCTGGATCACTACTCGGTATGCTTGATTTTGACTGCGGTTTCACCGAACCTAGCCTGATATGACTACTTCCTGGTCGAGAAGTCCCTTGCGGCCTTTGCGATATTCCGGGGACAATGTCAAGACACTCCATAAACTCTCCAAAAGTTGTCGGCGGACGTGCCGGAACGTCATCATTGGTTTGCTGCTGAACGACTGCCGGAACCATCAATTCAGATTGGCCGTACTTCCTATCTCGTTCACGGAAGTAGTCAGCAGCATCGTCCCATCCGGGTTGAGTTAGTTCATCGAGCTCCATCTGCTTCTGCCGAAAGCTCTCGATGCGCTGCTGGACCGTTTTGGTGATTGTGCCCATCACCCAGCCGGGTTCGTCATCATCGCTCAGCTTGCCCTGCTCAGTCTCTTCATCATCCTCGTCTTCCCCATCCTCCCCATCGTCGGAACTTGCAAGATCACTCAGACTGTCTCTGATAGCAACCAGCATCTCCTCAAACGTGTTTTCGGGCTCTCTGGTCGTCAATCCCGCGATTTCAGCCTGCGTCATATCGTCCTGCACTTGTTGAACCGCTGCCTCTGCATCTTCAACTCGCTTTCTTGCCCCAGCGGTTTCTCTCTCAACATAATCCTCAATCCATTTCTCTTTCTCTTCATTGCTTAAGAAGTGCGTTCCTTGTCGCTTTTCCGCTGGAATCTTCTTTTTGGATCTCAAGCTGCGCGATGACCCAAGGGCTCGGACTCTCTCTGCCTCCAACCCGCTTGTGCCTTCATTCGCATGATGACGTCGTTGGGTTGTTCGCTTTGCCGATTTACCTTATCTGCCTGCCAGGAGTGGCGAAAGTTCTTTTTCGGAGCATTGACCATAGTAGTTTGCGTGGACATTCTTGTTGGGCAAGATGTTGGATGTTGCCAGTTATGGACAATATGGAGGCAAGCTGCGTCTTTTATGTCAAGGTTGGTATGTTTACTCATCTTGAACAAAGCAAAATCTCCCTCTTGACTGTCAAGAAATCAAGAATTGAGACGCTAACCGTACGATATGACATAATTGATAGTGTCATTTTCATGTAATATCCCGGGGATTATGTGAGACAAGCATCAACAGACGTCCTTTCCCTCGAACTGCAACCTAGTTATATCTAGCAATTGAGTGATTCCGGGGGTCTTACACTGTAATTTATCCCTGTTAACAACAAACAACATCAGACCGACTCTTTGCAAATGGCGGGGCGGTAGGAAACCCCTGCAACTTGCAGCCATACTCTGTACGATTCATCTTGAGCATAACGATCATGTTGGCTGCTACTTATTCCATTCTGACATGAAGCTGACTATATAGTCCTCAGGGCTTCCCACTTCCTCTCGTTATCATCTTCCTCTCCTATTCCACACCAGCACATCATGGATACACAACCACCTCCGCCAGGTGAGAGCAGATCGAATACTGGCAGATTGGCGGGCACTACATCAAATACTGATATTCTTGGCACACAACAAGAGCGCAGACACAAGTTAGTTCACTGCGATGCTGCCAATGCAGCCACCAAACATATGACCCAGGATGCACATTTAAAAATCGTCCGCAACACTGGAAGCAGGAAAAATCAGAATCAGCATGCGGTGGGATGTGAGTGTATCCATATCGAGGCAATCGGCGGTCAAATAACTGTATAACATACAGGGGGTGTCCGTAGAGAGCTACATAACGAATTTATTGCTGCCCGTAACGGGAAACCTCCATTGTCAACAAAGGCATTTTTCCGCACAGTACGCGAAGTTGAACATCATGATGTTGTCAGCTCTGGGATTTTCGCAGATGAATTTCCTGATAAGCATCCCAGGGAGTGGACAAAACAGGCGTTAATCACCTTAGAGGAGGCTACAGAAGCGTATATGGTAGAGGTAACACCCGAATTTCCTTGTTAGAAGCAGCAACTAATGGCTTGTAGGTTTCCAACATGTCTGCAACTATGGCAAGGCAAGGAGGTCGGGTACAGCTGGAACAGTCTGACATGAGCCTGGCGTTGAATATGGCCAAAATGTCCAAAGAAAGGTATTTGCCCGCCTCAATAGAGCAAACGAAATATCTTATTAAGAAACAACGCGCCAAGGTCCAAGAAGAGAAGAAGCAGGGTATTGAGTTTCCTGGGCATAACAAGGTGAAGGCTGCAATACAAAGACACACGGCAATGCTTCGTTACAACCAAACGTCCAGCTGCCTTCCATGCCAAAATGGCACCGCCAAGAATCCGCAGACACACTGGCGACGCAAAGGAAAAGGTGCACCTCCACCCGCCTGATGCAGAGTGCGGACTCCAGAGCCAACTCCACATCCGCCCGGCACGCCAGCTGCCCCACCCGCCCCAACCGGTAACACTTCCGGAGTTCAACCTTCTGAAATTGTCAATTTGCTGGGCGGATATACGTATTCGCATACAGCTCTTCCCTGTGCGGAATGTTTCCAAGATGATCACGATACCGAGCACTATACCGATTTTGATCCAGATACGCTAACTGATAAAGGTTAGTACACTATCTGTTGCATGGTAATGCGGCTAACATTCATTTTGAAGGCAAAAGCAGCGAATTGAGCGATCCTGCAACTGATGACGGGTAGTGTTAGCAACGGGTCCGGGTTACCCGCCAGCGGTCCGGGTTTTGACCGGCGGTTCGGTTCGGTTCAGTTCCAGCCCCGGCCAAATACCTGACCCACTTTGTCATGGTGGGGTTGTTACCCGGACCGGACATATACCCGCGGTTTTTTGGCCGGGTATATCATCCAGCAGAGCCTCAATTTCACGAACTCAGAACTTGGGCTCCAATTAAGTAGTTGAGTTGTGATCGTATTACAATATGATATATACATAAAAGATTCAGTTCTAGAGGTTATTTAACCTCCCATTCTCCAATGTGTGATACGATCACTATTCGTTGAGTTGCTGTGAAATGACGCCGAAAATTCAGCGTTTTTCTAAGCGACACAACGAATAGTGATCGTATCACACATTGGAGAACGGGAGGTGAAAGAGCATCTACAACTGCATCTTTTACGTATATATAATATTGCGATACGATCACAACTCAAATACTTAATTGGAGCCAAAGCGCTGAGTTTGGGGAAATGTGGATCCGGCCAAAAAACCGCGGGTTCAGTGCAGTTTGGTTTTTTGATGGGGTAAAACCCGTTGCAACGGTTCCAGTTCGGTTCCAACCCGGACCCGGAACCGAACCGCCAATTTGGAACCGTTGCTAATACTAATGACGAGCAGTGACCGAAAGACACGGGATATTGGAGATTATTATTATACATATCTATGCATTATTAAAGTACAACGTAGTGATCAAGAAGAAAGTAAATGAAAACACCAGAGAGGCAGCCAAAACAATGTGAATGATGGACTGTGCCAAATTAATTGATTGCATCTTGTGGATACAGCCATGGCAAAATGAGCGTCAACGGAGTGTCAACAATTTTTGGTCATGCGTCCTGGGAAATCACACCTCTGATAGGTCGTACTCAGTCATGAAGGTATTTCAGCCGGCCTTTATAGGCAAAACAGATTGCAATACCCTCCCTGCCCCATCATGAAAATGAGCGTCAACAGAGCATCAACAATTTTTGGTCATGCATCTTGGGAAATCACACCTCCGATAGGTTGTAGTAAGTCATAAAGTAATTTTTGCCTGCCTTTATTGGCAAAACAGATTGCAGTACCCTCCCTGCCCCATCATGAAAATGAGCGTCAACGGAGCGTCAATGATTCTTGGTCATGCATCTTGGGAAATCACACCTCCGATAGGTTGTAGTAAGTCATAAAGTAATTTTTGGCTGCCTTTATAGGCAAAACAGATTGCAATACCCTCCCTGCCCCATCATCAAAATGAGCGTCGACGGAGGGTCAACAATTTTTGGTCATGCGTCCTGGGAACTCAGATCTCCGATAGGTCGTACTTAGTCATGAAGGTATTTTTTCCGGCCATTATAGGCAAAACAAATAGTAATACCCTCCCTGCCCCATCATGAAAATGAGCGTCAACAGAGCGTCAACGATTGATGGTCATGCATCTTGGGAAATCACACCTCCGATAGGTTGTAGTAAGTCATAAAGTAATTTTTGCCTGCCTTTATTGGCAAAACAGATTGCAGTACCCTTCCTGCCCAATCATGAAAATGAGCATCAACGGAGCGTCAACGATTTTCGTCATGCGTCCTGGGAAATCGCACCTCCGATAGGTCGTAGTTAGTCATAAAGGTATTTCTGCCGGCCTTTATAGGCAAAACAGATAGTAATACCCTCCCTGCCCCATCATGAAAATGAGCATCAACGGAGCGTCAATGATTTTTGGTCATGCATCTTGGGAAATCACACTTCCCATAGGTTGTACTAAGTCATAAACTAGTTTTTGGCTGCCTTTACAGGCAAAATAGAGTGCAATACCCTCCCTGCCAGATCATGAAAATGAGCGTCAATGGAGCGTCAACGATTGTTGGTCAGGTATGATGGGTAATCTGCGGGGCGACAGGTTGCACATTGTCATAAACTGATTATTGGCTGCATTTATAGGCAAAAATGAAAGTGAAACGCTTCCTGCCCCATCTTCAAAATGCGCGTCAACAGATTGTCAACGATTGTTGGCCTTCCATCATGGTTAATCACAGCGCGATGTGGCGGTTATTATCTATAAACATTGTTTTGACTGTTACAATACGCCAAAAGGCTCAACAATACTTAGTGGCACCTCTGTAAATGAAAGATGTTGTTACTGTCCCGGAGGATATGACTAGAATATACTGTACATATCTGCTTACAAAGGCTGTCATATCCTTCTTTATGGATGCTTGTGATCAAGCTCCACTCATATTACCGAAGATGCAAGACCAAATATCGTTGACGCTCTCTTGACTCTCATTGTCAGGATGTGGTTGGGCGCGTGAGTATGCTTTTTTTCCACATCATGGCGGCTAATACATTGAAAATGAAGCGTGCAGTATCCATGTCAATATTTTACGATTCACAGTAGCATATCTGAATGCGACCATAGATGGGAAACCAGAAACGCAGAACCAGAGATTGGAACCGACAGGTATAGCCAAACCGGGCGAAAGCCGCGGGTTGACGGGTACAGGTCCGGGTTAGGTCCGCCAAGAGTTAGCGGGTCAGGTTTTTGCCCTGGTCTGGAACTGAACCGACCCGTTTCAGCAGTCCAAACCCGGACCGCTGCTGGGTTACCCGGACCGTTGCTAACACTACGTAGAACAGAATGTGACAATGTTTCCCCAGCTTCATTATGTATCTTGGCCGAGGGTTTTGGATAGAGATGTATTTTGGGCGAATATTGCGCAGTAGCTTGTGAATATCGGTTAATAAACAGATGTATAGTAGGCGCAATAAAGCTGTTGGCAAGATACCTAAATATTAGTCATGTGAGAGCGAACAGTGCAAGAATTTTACTGCACTCGGCTTTGCCACAGAGCCAACTCTTCATCTGTGAGAAAGACTACCAATAAGTTCAAATCATGAGAAAAACTATTATCAATGGCAGCAGATGTTGGATGAACAATACATTAAAATCAGCATCAACGGAGAGTGAACGATTTTTCAGCTTCACCTCTTGGATACTTTATGTTCCGATTGGTTGCAGACATCTATTTAACTGATATTGGCAGCCTTTACTGGGAAAAACAACAGTGACATGCTCCCTGTCGCATCCTGAAAATGAGCGTCAATGGAGCATCAATGATTTGGGGTTTTGTAAGTTCGGTAATTACACAGTGATCTGGTCGCTCTTATTCATAACCGATGCATTGTCAGGTTTTATAGGCAAAAGAGCCAGCAACACGGTCACCGCCCCATTCTCAGAATGTGCATCAACGGAGTGTCAACGATTTGTGGTTTTGTAAGTGCGGTAATTACACAGTGATTTGGTCGCTCTTATGCATCACTAATGTATTGGCAGCTTTGGTCGGCAAAAGAGACAGCAACACGGTCACTGCCGCTATCTGAGAATGAGCATCAATGGAGTGGCAACGATTTGTGCTTTTGTAAGTATGGCAATTACACAGTGATTTGGTCACACTTATGCGTAACTGATGTATAGGCAGCTCCAATAGGCAAGGGATAATGCAACAGGGTCACAACCCCATTCTGAGCATGAGCATTAACGGAGCGTCAACAATTTTCAGCTTTGCATCCTGGATACTTTATGTTCCGATTGGTTGCAGACATCCATTCAACTGATATTGGCAGCCTGTACTGGAACAAACAACAGTGACATGCTCCCTGTCGCATCCTGAAAATGACTGTCAACTGAGCATCAACAGTGTTAGTTGTTGCATATTTGGTAATCAAGGCATCGCATGAATCTTTGCGGTCATAACGGAATTATTGCCTGCCCCGATAGGCACAACTATAGTCTATCAAAGGTATAATATCGATTCCAAAACAATCGATATTGCAAGCTGCAAAGCATGAAAAACCATATCCTTGGTTGTTGGAAACACGATTTTGATAAGATACTATTAACATACTGAAACAACAAGTGGCTTAATTGAATCTATGGATGGACCCGCTGGGCGAACCGTTGACAACCCGCCCCAATTGAGATGGGTTGGGAGTTTACCATCGAACCGTACCCCAGTTGAAGGTTTGGGTTTATTGACCACCGGGACTGCTGATTTGGCAGTGGTTCAGTTTGGACCCGGACTCGGACCCGAAGTGACGGTCCGGAATTGTTGCTAACACTATTCTTAGGTGATTTGCATCAGAAGTATGTTCTTCACCCTTTCGACGATGATTCCAGCGATAGAGAAGCCGATAGCCAAAATGCATGTATCTATCCAGAGCAACTTACAGTTTGGGCACGGATTTATGGGACTCTTCACTTGGACAGCTGTCTTGCGGGACTGCCTATCAGTAACGAGCATTTCGATATCTTCGAAAATGAAATTGATTAATGGTCCATGTTTTCTGGCAAGGAGGAGTATTGATTTGCGCACTGGTGCATCAAGCACAACTTGAGCAGTGCTGCTTTCAACAAGCTTTTCAGGAACCCTACAATCGCAACCATCACCAACTTCACATTGTCTCACACTTCATGCAAAAGGTTGATGAAGTGTCCTACACGATTGGCATCAACTCTTTGAAGGGGCCACAGTCTATTACAATCATTGGGCCAATCGAAACAACCTTCACAATGAGCATTACACGCATTTCTTTCGCTGCAATCATGTTGAATACATTGAGTTCCTCATGGAACCACCTGCGTTCATGGAATATATGATATGTCCTCCTGGAACCGAATTCAATGATGCTGGCGAATGTATCGACTCAGAGATACAATCAAGGGCCAGGTGGTGGAATGAACAGCCAGATTTGTTGACTTTCGTCATTGCTACGATGATTGTGACCACTTCAATAGCTATGATTGCCGCTTGGAGCTACAATGCTCCCCCTATTTGGCAGTTCAGACAAAACACATGTTACAAATTATTCGGGCAACATGAAGGAATGGCCAGTATATTTGAGTCTCTGAAAATTCGACTGAACGATTAGATCAATGCGCCCGAATCTTGCATATATGGTAGTTGCTTATCTTCCAATTCCTCCGAAATATTACCTTAGATGATGTTGAAGAACAACTGCCATGGTGGAACAACAAATCCACACATGAGAGGTTGAAAGGAATGTGTTCAAGCAGATTCTTCGTCCTCTCGACCCACTTGTCAAGACTGGAACGCTTATGGGTTGTGCAGATGGTCGTGTGCGGTAATGTTATGCTGTCATCTGTGCATGGAAGGCTGACTACTTCGAAATCATTCACTAACACTCCATCAAGCAGCCCCACTGCCCTGTGTGGGAAGCACCAAACAGGCCATTTGGAGAAGGGACTTCATCGGTGTGGCAATTCAGTGACTACTGGCTATACTTCCAACAGATGATAATTGTGACTCAGGGAGATGCAACAGAGAGACGGGAAGCAAGATAATGCTGCAGAGGTAATTGGTTGGAACCTCAGAAGGTGTCTTGGGAAATATGAGATGTATCTCACCGACGACTATTATCGTACTGGATATTCTCCAGATCATCTATCTTCGTATGTTTCAGAATGTGATGAACTGGGTAACACGCTTTCTCGAACAACATTACAGGATTGACAAATCTATCCAGCTCTGGGTGGTGGTGCTTCCATATCCTCACTTTGCTCGATGTAACAAGCCCTACAGCCTTGTCACGCAATGGTGTGGTATGGAGATGAAATCACTCAGTCGCATGATTGTTTCAGTCTTCCAGGCAACTCATTTGAACCCTTCAGCAAGCCAATGGATTTTCTTCACAGAAGCCCTCTTGAGCGTCAATGTGAGGGCACGTACATCTACCTTTGGCTCCGTAGGGATAAGGCCATACTATCAGAGATGGAGTTGCACATGTTGCCTAGAGTGATCTTAGATGTAGAAGTGTTGGTTAGATTATCTGTGAGGATCTAAGTCCTCACGACCAGTCAAGATAAAGTTGCAGTTACCCAGCCCCATGACGTGCTTGCTGTTGCAACTCTGACCTCAAGTACACAACTTCACCATTACATCATCCCCTCTCTATGTGCAGGCCTCCTGGGCTGAATGTTGTCATACAAAGAAGAAAACAACAGGGGAAACAAAATTCGCGATCATTCTGCGAACCTGCCGCATGGGGAACTCCCACCTCTACTTCACTGCAATCCAAAGGTGGTACAACCTATCCCAAGGCCATTCGAACCAGGCCAGACCCATAAGACAAAATGACGGGAAGAAAAGTGAAGCAAAAGAGTTCATCCAATTGATGCATTTCGTCTGCTGCCGAGACCCAAACCCCAACTCATTTCCTCCACATCTGAGTCCCAAAGCTTGATTCCTTTCCTTCTCAGCTTCTTCGGATGTGTTTGGTGACAACTGTCGACCAGCTCCTGGGCATTCTCGAGGTATTCTGTCGGTTCCCAGGTTGTATGTATCTCATAATATCCTACCCATTGAACAAGGTAGTGAAGCTTCCGATAACCCAGCTCAGCATCAATAATACATTTGACCTCCCATTCTCGCTCTGCAGCGTGATGCACAATTGTCGGTTGTGCTTCCGATGGTCATTGGCCTGCAACTGGGGGCGCATATCTATCCAGTAGGGACACGTGGAAAGCATTGTGGTTGCGCATTGTATTTGGCAAGTCGAATTCATAGGCATTCTTGTTGATGATCCTTGTCATGGTGTATGGTCCGGTCCGCTTGTATACACGCTTCTTCAATCATCCAGGAGTCCGGAGCTGCATGGTTGAGAACCACACAGTATACCTGACTTTCATAGTGATTTCCATACTGCTGTCATACTTAGATTGCCTCTTTGGAGCTTACAGTCGGTTTTCTTGGAGGACTAGGGTTAGCAACGGTTCCAACCCACTAGAACGGGTCCAGGTTAGGGTTGGAACCGGAACCAAATGTTTGCAATGGGTTTTATCACATGAAAAACCTGCACCATGGCTTCTGGGCCAGTTCCCAGCTGAAAACCATGTCCCTGCATGCCCGGCTTGTTAACTCCGATCAGGCTTTTGAGTTGTATTCGTATTGTGACATGATCTATATGTCGAATCTGGTGTTGTAGGGGTACTCTCACCTGCTGTTCTCCAATTCAAAATCTGAAGAATCTTTGTTGAGTCACTGTTGAAAACCTGCGATTTGGGTGTGATTTGGACTGTTATTTCGTAGTGACTCAACAGATATTAATCGGATTCCAAATTGGAGGCAAGGGCGTGAAAGAGTTCCTTAAACTGCATGTTGAATGTATATACCATGTGGTGATACGATAACAACTCGAAAACTCAATTGCAGCCAAAATGATACTATCTGCAAAATGGAACCATAGTCCAGTTCGAACCCAGCCAACAACCATCGGTATCCGGTCCAGTCCAGGTGACAACACAGCAATAGTTAGAAAGTTCCATTCTGGGGTGGCTTGTAACCTGGATCTGGGTCGCGGTTCCAGTTCCAACCCAGACCATAGCTGGGTAACCCGGAAACATTGCAAATACTACGGAGGACTGGATGAGTCTCTTGAAGTCCTTCCAGAACAGCAGCTGTTTGGTTCTCCGACTTGAGGTGCAATGCTGGCAGCTTCGGTACTTTAAACTGCATCTAGGGATTGTGATGGTAATGGGCCCACAATGGGGGTTATTCTCATTGATGAGTGAATGGAGTTGTTGTTTGTACAGTCTGCCAATGGTAGGAGCTTGACCCAATTATCCTGTATGTCATTGCAAAATACTCGGAGGTACTATTCCATCGTCTGATTTTGCTGTGCTGATTGACTGTCTGTCTGTGGATGTAATGTGGTGGAGCGCCAGTGATTGCTGCTCAGACGAAAGCAGACCCGAGTCCAAAATTGGCCGGAGAATGGCGTGCCGTGGTCATTGATGAAGTTATGTGGTAAGCCTTGTTCGCAGATCACGTGTTCGAACAACATATGTGCCTACTCTGGTTAGTCCATCTCCATTCGGCACAGTAGGTAGATAGCCATCCTTTGCAGTCTTACGTCAATCACTACCGAGCCGGTGAAGCCTGAGCATGTTCAGTCGGGGAGGTCCATTATGAAGTCAATGGTGTTTCTGTTCCAATGGTGGAGAGGTGGTGGTAGTGGCATATTGACTCCGTGGCGAGCATGGCACTGTGCTTTGATTCTGTGGCATACCTCACAACTGGCAATATGCTTTTTGATTGTATTATGTAGCAGTGGCTGGTAGAGGTCTCTAGATACTAGTTCAGCTGGTCAAAGAGCTCCGAAATGACCGGATTATGGGTAATCGTGAAGAAGATTTGTCATTGTATTGCGGAGTAAAGTGTCCACCGGTATGTATATCCTCCCTTTGTAGGTCTGAGTTCCCAACATGACTTTCCATTGCTCTTCGGCAGGTCCATCAGGTCCAACGGCCCTCACCGTGTCAGGGTATCCGATCATTGGAGTGTCAACAATTATGCATTTTACATCAACGAGCAATGAGTCAGAGACCTGGGTTGCCTCGAATCTGGCTAGTAGGTCATTGTACGGTGCAAAGAGAGTGACTGTAAGAGTCGCCAACCATTGTGCGGTAGGCCGTTGGTAGCCATCTTTGTAATGAGGTTGTCTGGATGGTCCATCGGCACTGTTCATCTTTCCCTCCCGGTGTTCGATAGTAAACTTGAAGGAAGCAGGGTTTCACACCCTGCAAGCCTGTCTCTAGGACAGCACTGGTGCAGTTACAAAGTATTCTAGAGTCTTCAGGTCGCACCGTGTCAAACACGTATAATTTGCTCCCTCGATCTAGGGCCCCATTCCTTCGGAGTCTCCATGATGACCAAGTGCTCCCGATAATACGTGTTGTAAATCTACTTAGCTGGGGAGTATTTTCGAGACTCCGAGATGACTGGGCAGAGAGTTATGAGTCCATCGTATTGATTAAGAATGCTGGCAATCGCTAATCCTGTTGCATGGGTCTGGAGAATGATGAGTTTTGCTTGGTCAAAATGCGCCAGCTTCAGCACTCTGGTGAAAGCCCTCAGAAGCTTCCGGAATGCAAGTTCGGCCTCACTAGTTCAATCCCATTCGCAAGCAGGCTTATCTGAGTTTTGGCTGATTTTCAGTGCATTTCATGTTTCTGTCTTGCATAGTAGCTCTGTCAGGAGGAACCTGAAATTTGCATATTTCCGGATGAACCATCGGTAGAAATTCACAAACACCAACAGCACATGTACATTGCGTACTGACTTCAGTGTAGTGCAGTCCTCAACGGTAGATATGCAGTCTGAATCCACGCCAATCCCATCGTAGTTGATGAACTATCCAACAAAGCCGAGTCCCAAGACAACGAATTGGCACATCCCGGCCTTGTGATAGGGAACAAATTGCTCCAGGGTTTGCTGCACTTCCCATGCATGATCTGCATGCTCCTTCCCATCGGTCGACTAGACGAGTATGTTTTCAAGGTAACAGACAGCCATGTTGTTGATATATGGCCATAGGCAGTCATCAATGTAAGCCTGAATGGATACTGGCACATTCGTCATGCGGAGGGGCATAACTCGTGATTCGAATTGGCCGTACTTTGTTCGATAAACTGTTTTCTAGTCATCGACTTCTTAGATTCGGATCGGATGATAGGCATTCCACAGATCCAGTTCAGTGAAAAACTGAGATCCACATAGTTTGTCGAGCATTTCCGCAATCAAAGGTAGGGGGTACCGGCTCTCGATTGTCCCCAAGTTGAGATCCCAGCATTCCACACAAAGCTGTAGTCCTCCATCCTGTCTTTGTCGAATAGGATCGATGCTGCTGCCGATGATGATGACTGCTGGATGACTCCATTGGCCAGATTCGTCTCGATATAGGCTTTCAGCGTCCTTGACTTGAACTCTGAGTGATTGTAGATTCGGCCATATTGTAGTTTGAAGGCTGGTTCCAGGTTGATCACATGGTCCATGCAACTGTGCGCGGAGAGTCAATCCGCATTGGCTGTAATGGAAACTTCCGCAAATTCGAAGTACTCCCCAGGGATGACGCCCCAATGGTCTGTGAATATCCTCTCCATCATCAGCAACGACCCTGATTTCCGTCTGAAACAACCGGGTGTTCCGGACGGCTCTGACGGCTCTGATGGAACCTCGTACGCTCTGATGGAGAATTACATGCTACCCGTCGCCCAGGCGATGGGTCGTGTTGCATACGGACCTCCTTTACTTTGTGGTGATGTATACGCATCATCAGAACGACACGTGTGTTACACTCTTCGCAGGGGCTGCAGTTATGCTGAAGCCGTTTACACAACGCCTGGCGATCGACGACAAGCCTGGGAGCACCTGGGAGCGCCGGCG